>ERZ802819.78-NODE-78-length-57085-cov-14.7676_pt1 | contig 57085 bp, 69 predicted proteins | sample MGYA00345647_ERZ802819 | MGnify/ENA primary metagenome ERZ802819 (study PRJEB30503, sample SAMEA104212355) | marine metagenome | biome: Westerlies Biome; feature: [SRF] surface water layer (ENVO:00010504) within the epipelagic zone...; material: water (ENVO:00002006)...
TGAAATTGCTGTTGAGCCAAAGACAAAAGCTGATCAGGAAAAAATGGGAGAAGCTTTAGCAAGATTAGCAAAAGAAGATCCATCATTTAGGGTTACCTCAGATGAAGAATCTGGACAAACAGTAATAAAAGGAATGGGAGAGCTTCACTTGGATATTATTGTGGATAGGATGAAGAGAGAGTTTAACGTAGAGGCTAATGTAGGAGCCCCACAAGTTGCTTACAGAGAAACTATTTCTAAAAACATGGAAGTAACATATACACACAAAAAACAAAGTGGTGGCGCAGGGCAATTTGCTGAGGTTAAGATTATTGTCGAAGGTTGCGAGCCGGGAACTGGAAGAATATTTGAAGATAAAATTAAAGGTGGAAATATTCCTAAGGAATACATACCGGGTGTAGAGAAAGGTATAGAAGGAGTGGCCGATACTGGTGTTATAGCTGGTTTCCCAATAATTGACTATAAGGTGACTCTTATAGATGGAAAATATCATGATGTGGACTCAAGTAGCCTTGCATTTGAAATAGCTGGGCGAATGGCGTTTAAGGATGCCTGTCAAAAAGCCAATCCAAAGTTATTAGAACCAATAATGAGAGTTGAAGTTGTTACACCTGAAGAGTTTATGGGAGATGTAATAGGGGATTTAAGTAGTCGAAGAGGTCAAGTAAGTGGAAGTGAAGCAAGAGGCAATACAACGGCTATTAGCTCAATGGTGCCACTGGCTAATATGTTTGGCTATGTAAACACTCTACGATCTATGACACAGGGAAGAGCTCAATATTCAATGTTTTTTGATCATTATGAGCAGGTTCCACAAAATGTACAGGATGAGGTAAAAGCGAAGTTCGCTTAATTACAATAATGGAAAATCAAAATATTAAAATCAGACTTAAAGCATTTGACCACGGGGTATTGGATAAATCATCTGTTGAAATAGTAGATACAGCAAAACGAACTGGCGCAATGGTTAAGGGGCCAATTCCACTTCCTACTAATAATGAAAAATTTACTGTTTTAAGATCTCCTCATGTAAATAAAAAAAGTAGAGAACAATTTGAGATAAGAACGCATAAACGCTTAATAGAGATCGTTGATCCAACCCCTCAAACAGTTGATGCACTTATGAAATTGGATCTAGCATCGGGAGTTGATGTAGAAATCAAGTTATAGATATGAGAACAGGAATCATCGCAAAAAAAATAGGTATGAGTAACTTGTATACGCAAAGTGGGACGAATATTCCGGTGACTGTCTTGCATATTGATCAATGTCAGATCGTTGAAAGAGTTGACTCTGCTGATACAAATGCTGACAAAGTTTTAGTTGGAGCATGTAAATTAAAAAAGGCTAATAAGGCTCAGAAGGGATTTTTTGAAAAGAAAAAGAGTGAGGCTTTTAGGTATCTCAGAGAATTTTCAATAGATAAAGACACTGAATTAAAGTCGGGAGACCAATTGAATGCAAGTCATTTTCAGGAAGGCCAATTTATCGATGTGTCTGGTTTTACAAAGGGTAAAGGATTTGCTGGAGTGATGAAAAGACATAACTTTTCAGGCTTGAGAGCTTCTCATGGAGTTTCTGTATCTCATAGAAGTGCTGGTTCAACAGGACAGTGTCAGGATCCCGGTAAGGTCTTTAAAGGAAAAAAAATGGCTGGACAGTATGGCGATGTTCATAAAACACTTCAAAATTTACAAGTAGTAAAAGTTGATGAAGCAAAAAATATTATCTGCGTAAAGGGAGCTACTCCTGGTGCGCGAGGAACATGGCTAGTGGTTGAAGACTCTATTAAGAGAAATGATATTAAAGAAGTTGAAGGTACTGCTGTACAAGCAGAAAAATCAACTAAAAAGGATAAATAGGAATGCAAGTAGAGCTAAATAAAATGAATGGCAAGAGCACAGAATCTATGGAGCTTAATGAAGCCATCTTTAATTTAAAACCAGATTTTTCAGTTATAAGTTCTCTTGTAAGATGGAATGAGTCTAATAAAAAACCTCTTCGCGCTAGGACCAAAAATCGTTCCGAAGTTGCAGGTACAACACAGAAATTGGGTAGGCAAAAAGGTGGTGGTGGTGCAAGACATGGTTCTAAGAAGGCAAATATTTTTAGAAGTGGTGGTATGGCACATAATCTAAGGGGAGTAAGATCATTAAAAAAACTTCCAAAACGCCTAAGAAACTTGGCTGTTAAGCATATATTATCTGAAAAAGTAAAATGTAATGATCTAATTTTAATCGATGAACTCAAGATCGCTGAGCCAAAAACTAAGATCTTAAAGAGCTATTTGGACAAACAAAAAATTAACTCTGCATTGTTTTTAGAGGGGGATACGCCTAACCAAAATTTGTCTCTCGCAGCAAGAAATCTAAAGGACATTAAGTACTTGAGTGTTAAATCTGTGAATGCTCTTGATCTTTTGAGACATCAAAAATTGATTATAAGTAAAGATGCATTAGCCCAACTAGAAAAGAATTATATATAAAATGCCTAGTATTAAAGATTTTAAAACAATTATTAAGCCTATTATTACTGAGAAGTCTTCTTTGGGTGCAGAATTTAATCAAGTTACGTTTCAAGTTAATAAAACTAGCAATAAGAAAGAAATAAAAACTGCAATAGAAAATATATTTAAAGTAAAAGTAAAAAAAGTGAACACTTCAATAGTAAAGGGTAAGCTAAAAGCATTTAGGGGCTCGCTTGGAAAACGCTCTGATTACAAGAAAGCTTTTGTAACTCTTGAAGAAGGTCAAACAATTGATTTGAATGCGGGAGTATAATAAAAAATGCCTTTAAAAAAATTCAGACCAAATACTCCAGGAACACGCGGACTAACACTTGTTGATAAAAAAGGTTTATGGACGGGTAAGCCAGTGAAGTCTCTAACCGCTGGCCTTTCAAAAAAAGGTGGAAGAAATAATACAGGCAGAATTACAATGAGACGAAAAGGTGGTGGACACAAAGCAAAATATAGAATTATTGATTTTAAAAGAAATAATACAGAAAGTGCAACTGTTGATAGAATTGAGTATGATCCAAATAGATCTTCTTACATTGCACTAATCACATACACTGACGGAACAAAAAGCTATATCTTGGCACCAAAGGATTTAAAAGCTGGTGACCAAGTTATATCTGGTGAAAAAAAAGAAATCAGAATTGGCAATTGCATGCCCATGTCTGATATCCCAGTTGGAATAGATATACATAATATTGAGTTAAAAATTGGAAGTGGCGCACAATTAGCTAGATCTGCTGGTTCCTCTACACAGATTGTTGGTAAGTCTGACGGATATGTAGCCATTAAGCTGCCCTCTGGTGAGCAAAGAAAAGTAAGAGAAGAATGCAGAGCTACAATTGGTGTTCTGTCAAATATTGATAAGAAAAACCAAAAATTAGGAAAAGCTGGAAGAAAAAGATGGTTAGGCGTTAGACCATCAGTAAGAGGTGTGGCTATGAATCCAATTGATCACCCTCATGGTGGAGGAGAAGGTAAAACATCTGGCGGTCGAGATCCTGTTACTCCATGGGGAAAACCAACTAAGGGAAAAAAGACAAGAAATAATAAAAGAACGGATAAATTTATTATTAAGAGAAAAACTGACAAAAAAGCAAGGATAGAGGTTTAAAAATGACGAGATCTGTTTGGAAAGGACCATTTGTTGATAGTCATCTATTAAAGAAAGTTAAGGCAGCAGGAGATGGCGGCAAAGGTGGTGTTATTAAAACGTGGTCAAGAAGATCTACTATTTTGCCTGAGTTCGTAGGGGTTAACTTTGCTGTGCATAATGGTAAGAGGTTTATTCCAGTCAACGTTACTGAGGATATGGTAGGCCATAAACTAGGAGAGTTTTCACCAACAAGAACTTTTAACAGTCATACTGGAGATAAAAAAACTAAATAATCATGAAGCACTTAATAAGAAAAGATAATGAAGCTTATGCCATTTTAAGAAATTTGAGGGTTAGTCCTTCAAAAGCGAATATTGTTCTTGAAATGATTAGAGGAAAGAAGGCTTCTGAGGCAATTAACCTTCTAAAATTTTCTTCCAGAGGTATTGCTAAAGATATTAGTAAGGTACTAAATAGCGCGGTAGCTAATGCTGAAAACAATCATCAGCTAGATATAGACATTTTACAGGTAACAGAAGCCTATTGTGGGAAGAGTATGGTCATGAAGCGATGGAGACCAAGAGCAAAAGGTAGACCAGGAAGAATAAACAAGCATCTAACTAATGTAACAATTAAAGTTGCAGAATTACAAAATAAGAAATCGGAGAAAGAAGCATAGAATATGGGACAGAAAGTAAATCCTATTGGGCTTAGATTAATTCTTAATAAAAAATGGCAATCCAAATGGTATGCCAACAAAAAGGAATTTGGTTCATTTTTACAAGAAGATCTTAAAATCAGATCCTATCTTGAAAAAAAATTGAAAAAATGTGCTGTAGCTAAAATTCAGATAGAAAGACCAGCAAAGAAAGCTCAAGTAACTATTTATTCAGCTCGACCAGGCTTAATTATTGGTAAAAAGGGTAGTGATATAGAAAAGCTAAAAAAGAAAATTTCAGAATTTACATCGGATGATGTTTCAATAAATTTGGTCGAGATCAGAAAGCCAGAGGTTGAAGCTCAACTAATAGCTGATGCAATTGCAGAACAACTTGAGAGAAGGGTTTCATTTAGAAGAGCAATGAAAAGATCTGTTCAATCTGCAATGAGACTAGGAGCTGATGGCATAAGAGTAAATTGTGGAGGCCGTCTTGGTGGAACTGAAATCGCTAGAACAGAGTGGTATAGAGAGGGAAGAGTTCCATTGCACACATTTAGGGCAAATGTTGATTATGCAATAGCAACAGCGCAAACCACATATGGCGCATGTGGCATCAAGGTATGGATATATAAAGGAGACATAGACGATAATGCTCCACACGAAATGGAAAATAATCCAAATAAATTAGGATAAGTTATGTTACAGCCAAAAAAAACAAAATTCAGAAAAGCTCACAAAGGTAGAATTAAAGGCGTTGCAACTTCTGCAACAAGTTTGAACTACGGAACTTATGGGCTAAAGGCCTTAGAAGCTGAGAGGATTACAGCCAGACAAATAGAAGCAGCAAGGGTTGCAATGACAAGGTTTATGAAAAGAGCGGGACGTGTTTGGGTTCGAATATTTCCAGATGTTCCGGTATCAAAAAAGCCAACAGAAGTAAGAATGGGTAAAGGAAAAGGTTCGCCAGAATTTTGGGCATGTCGGGTGAAGCCAGGAAAGATTTTATTTGAAGTTGACGGTGTATCACAATCGATAGCAAAAGAAGCTTTTGGAAGAGCTTCCTCAAAGCTACCAATTAAGACCAAAGTAGTTGGACAACTCATAAAATAAAGGAAAAAGATGAAAGTAGAAGAAATAAGAAAAAAAACAAATGATCAGCTTAAAACAGAGTTGAGCAACCTATATAAGGAGTCCTTTAACTTAAGATTCCAAAAGAGCTCTGGTCAGTTGGAAAATACCTCTCGTATATTTAAAGTTAGAAAGCTAATAGCAAGAATAAAAACAATAATGAATGAAAAATTAGGAAATTAATATGCCAAAAAAAATACTTCAGGGAACAGTAATCAGCAATAAACAAGATAAGACAATCACAGTGCTAGTTGAAAGAAAGTTTAAGCATCCTTTTTTAAAGAAAGTTATTAGGCGCTCAAAAAAGTACAGTGCACACGATCCTGAAAATCAATTTAATACTGGTGATAAGGTAAAGATAATGGAGTCAAAACCAATTTCAAAACTTAAAAGATGGGTAGCTGTAAGTTAGATGATACAAGTTGAGTCAAGACTAAGTGTAGCAGATAATTCAGGGGCAAAAGAAGTTCTCTGTATAAAAGTATTAGGTGGATCTAAAAGAAGATTTGCATCAGTTGGCGATATAATAGTGGTAACAGTAAAAGATGCTATTCCTAAAGGAAAAGTAAAAAAAGGTACAGTACATAAAGCTGTGATAGTAAGGACAAGAAAAGAATTAAAGAGAGTTGATGGCAGTACAATAAAATTTGACTCAAATGCAGCGGTTCTTATTAATACTCAGGGCGAACCAGTGGGTACAAGAATATTTGGCCCAGTTTGCAGAGAATTGAGAATGAAGAAACAAATGAAAATCATTTCTCTTGCTCCGGAGGTTTTATAATGTCTATGAGAATAAAAAAAGGGGACCAAGTAACTGTAAATACAGGAAAAGATAAAGGAAAAGAAGGCGAAGTTATTATGATATTAGGCGATAAAGCTGTCGTAAAGGGTGTAAACATGTCAAAAAAACACCAGAAGCAAGACCAAAAAAATGAAGGAGGCATTATCAATAAAGAAATGCCAATAACTCTGTCAAACTTAATGCTGCTTGATAAGAAAACAAAAAAAGGAACACGGGTTGGCTATTCTTTTTTGAAAGATAATAAAAAGGTAAGAATAAATGTTAAAACAGGAGAGCAAATTGATGGATAATTATACTCCAAGACTTAAAGAGCTCTATACCGAAACAATAGTACCAAAGTTAAAAGAAAAGCTATCTAGGCAAAACACTCTTTCATTGCCAAAATTGTCTAAAGTATCTTTGAATATGGGATTAGGTGATGCTGTGAATGATAATAAAGTTATACAATCAGCATCTGACCAACTTGCAGTTATTTCTGGACAGTTGCCATTGGTTACAAAAGCAAGAAAATCCATTGCTACATTTAAAATTAGAGATGGAATGCCACTAGGAGTAAAGGTAACTCTCAGAGGTCATAGAATGTACGAATTTATTGACAGACTTGTGACTATTGCTTTACCAAGAATCAGAGATTTTAGAGGCTTAAATAAAAATAGCTTTGATGGTCAAGGCAATTATTCTTTTGGCATTAAGGAATGCACAATATTCCCTGAAATTAATGTAGATAAAATTGATAAAACTCGTGGCTTAGATATTGCAATCTGCACAACGGCAAAGAATGATGATGAGGCATTACTTCTTTTAAAATTTTTAAATTTTCCAATAATAGATTAGGTAAAGATATGGCAAAAAAAAGCTCTATAGAAAAAAATAAACGCAGAATTCAAATGTCGGAAAAAGATCTAAATAAGAGATCTCAATTAAAAGATCTTATTATGAACAAATCTACCCCGATTGATGAAAGATTTCAGGCCCAATTAAAGTTGTCCAAACTTCGAAGGAATGGAGCGAGAACAAGGGTTAGAAATAGATGTGAATTGACTGGAAGGCCTAGAGGTTATCATAAAAGAGTAAGATTATCTCGTATAGCTCTCAGAGACTTAGCTTCAAAGGGTCAAATACCAGGAATGAATAAATCAAGTTGGTAGAAAGGAAAAAATATGTCATTACAAGATCCATTATCAGATTTATTTAGCAGAATAAGAAATGCACAAATGCGCAATAAGCCAATTGTTTCTTCTCCTGTTTCTAAGATGAGAGAAAGTATATTAGAGGTTTTAAAAAATGAGGGGTATATAAGAGGTTATGCTCGCACGAAACACACATCAGGAAAAGAAGAATTAGATATAGAATTGAAGTATGATGATAGAGGTCCGGTAATATCTGATATTACAAGAATTTCTAAACCGGGAAGAAGGGTTTATTCTGGGGCTGAGAGAATACCTTATGTTCATAATGGTCTGGGTATATCTATCATTTCTACATCAAAAGGTGTCATGACAGATACTGATGCGCGAGAGCAAAAAGTTGGTGGTGAAATAATCTGTAAGGTATTTTAATTATGTCAAGAGTTGGTTCAAAAGAAATAACGATACCCGATACTGTTAAAGTAAATATGCAGGATGGTATTTTCATGGCTGAGGGCCCAATGGGGAAACTTGAATCTCCTCTAAATGAAGATATTGAAATTAATATTGAGGAAAATATTATCAAAATGAAGCCCAAGAGTGAAAACAAATCTCTTTTGCCATTCTGGGGGTTGCAGAGAAATATTGTAAACAACATTATAGTTGGCGTAAGTGAAGGATTTTCAAAAAAATTAGAAATGAATGGTGTTGGGTATAGAGCTACTCTTAAAGGTAAAGTACTTGAATTAATGCTCGGCTTTAGTCATCCCATTAATTATGAAATTCCAGAGGATATTTCAGTATCTGTTGATAAGCAGAACAACATTGAAATAAAGGGTCCTAACAAACAATTGGTGGGACAAACAGCTGCAGAAATTAGATCATTTAGAGGGCCAGAGCCTTATAAAGGTAAAGGAATTAAGTATGCAGACGAGTACATTAATCGAAAAGAAGGTAAGAAAAAATAATGCCTATTTCAATTAAACAAAAAAGATCCAATAGGATTAGATACAAACTTAAGAAGAACAACAAAGGGCTTCCAAGACTCTCTGTATTTAAATCTTCAAAATGTCTCTATGTGCAAATTATTGACGATAACCAAGGTAAAACTATTTGCAGCGCATCATCAGTAAAGTCAGCTAAACAGAAAAATGCATGCAATATTGAAAATGCAAAAATACTTGGAGCAGAAATTGCCAAGGCTGCAAAAGAGAAGGGAATTACAAATATTTATCTTGATCGTGGACCAAATATTTATCACGGGATTATTAAAAATATTGCAGATGAAGCAAGATCAAACGGCTTAAGTTTTTAAGGGAAAATTATGAATAAAGAAAATAAAAATAGAGATAAAGATCAAAACGGCGTTGAAATAAAAGATAAGCTAGTTGCAATTAATAGAGTGACTAAGGTTGTTAAAGGTGGAAGGCGTTTTGGTTTTGCAGCATTAGTAGTTGCAGGAGATGAGTCAGGAAAGGTCGGGTTTGGGCATGGAAAAGCTAAAGAGGTTCCTGAGGCAATAAAGAAAGCCACTGACTCAGCAAAAAAAACACTTATTAAAGTGCCACTTAGAGAAGGTAGAACGCTGCATCATGATATAGTTGGCGTACATGGTTCATCCAAAGTAGTTATGAGATCTGCTCCATCCGGTACAGGAATAATTGCTGGCGGTTCAGTGAGAGCAGTATTTGAATTACTCGGAGTTCAAGATATAGTTGCAAAATCTGTTGGAAGCACGAATCCATACAACATTATAAGAGCTGCGGTTGATGGTTTAAAAAATCAAAAATCACCTAAGATAATAGCCGCAAGAAGAAGTAAAAAAGTTGGCAATATCACCTCTGCGAGAGAGTCATCATGAGTAAGAAAATAAAAATTACTCTAACAAAAAGTACAATAGGGTCACAAAAAGATCAGATTGCAACTGTAAGAGGTTTAGGTTTAAGAAAATTAAATAGCCACGTGATACTTGATTTTACCCCTGCAATTAGTGGAATGGTAAAAAAAGTAGAGCATTTAATTAAAACGGAAGAGCAATAAAATGAAATTAAATGAAACAGTAAAACATAGTTCGTACAGATCAAAGAAAAGAGTAGGTAGAGGTATCGGATCAGGAAAAGGTAAGACGTCAGGAAGCGGACATAAAGGTCAAAAAGCCAGGTCAGGGGTAGCAATAAATGGTTTTGAAGGTGGTCAAATGCCACTTCATAGAAGACTCCCTAAATTTGGTTTCAAAAACTTTGCAAAGAAAAATTATTATGAATTGAATTTAGACTCAATTCAAAAACTAATAGACAAGAATTCTATAAAAGAGGATCAGTCGATTAATATTCTTCTTTTAAAAAAATTAGGAATAGTAAAAAATAAAGATAAAAGATCTCTTAAAATTCTTGGCACAGGTGAGCTAAAAGCAAAAAATCCTATTGAGTGTGTGAAAGTTACAAAATCAGCTGAGGATAAAATAAAAAAACTTGGTATAGAACTAAAGATCAATCAAGGAAAATAGTTATAATGGCATCTGCTGCTGAAAAATTAGCATCTAACTTTAATTTTAGTGTATTTTCGAAAGCCACGGAACTAAAACGAAGAATTTGGTTTACTTTAGGGGCTTTAATTATTTATAGATTTGGTACCTACATTCCACTACCTGGAATTGATATAGAGCAATTGAAATTACTTGTAGAAACAAACCAAAGCGGAATTCTTGGAATGTTTGACGTTTTTGCAGGTGGTGCGATAAGTCGTATGGCCATATTTGCATTAGGAATAATGCCATATATATCTTCTTCAATCATAATGCAGCTAATGACGAGTGTATCGCCGCATTTAGCTAATCTTAAAAAAGAGGGCGAACCTGGAAGACGTAAAATTACTCAATATACAAGATATGGAACAGTAATATTGGCGCTTCTTCAAGGGTATGGTATCTCAGTAGGCCTTGAATCGGCAGGTAAAGTTGTAACAGATCCAGGCCTATTCTTTAGATTATCGACTACGATTACCTTAACTGGTGGAACAGTATTTTTAATGTGGCTTGGTGAGCAGATTACAAGCCGTGGCATAGGAAATGGTATTTCATTAATAATTTTCTCAGGAATTGTAGCTGAAATTCCCAGCGCTCTAATTAATACTATGACCTTGGGAAGGCAGGGAACTATATCCACAATCACACTATTACTCTTATTAATAATGATTATTGCAATTGTAGTTTTCATTGTTTTTATGGAAAGAGCTCAAAGAAGGTTGATAGTTCAATACCCAAAAAGACAAATGGGTAATAAAATGTTTGCTGGTGATAGTTCTCATTTACCCTTAAAACTTAATACTGCTGGAGTAATACCTGCAATTTTTGCATCTTCAATACTATTGCTTCCAATAACCATTGCAAATTTTAATGTATCAGCTGAGCCTGGACTTTTAAATGATATTGCGGCACTTCTAGGCAGAGGCCAACCCGCTTATATGTTACTATATGCTTCAGCAATAATCTTTTTTGCTTTTTTCTATACTTCAATTGTTTTTAACCCTTCTGAAACGGCAGATAACCTAAAGAGACAAGGAGGATTTATTCCTGGAATACGTCCAGGAGAAAAAACAGCAGAGTATATTGACTTTGTTCTTTCTAGAATCACAACCATAGGCGCGATGTACCTAGCTTTTGTTTGTATATTACCAGAAATATTAATATCTCAGTACTCAATTCCTTTTTATCTTGGAGGTACATCTCTACTTATTGTTGTAGTCGTTGGCATGGACACAGTAGGACAAATACAAAGTCACTTGTTTGCCTATCAATATGAATCTCTCATCAAAAAATCACGACTGAGAGGATCACGGCGATGAATATAGTTTTGTTTGGACCCCCAGGTGCCGGCAAAGGAACTCAAGCAAAGTTGATATGTGAAAAATATTTCCTTAATCATCTCTCAACAGGTGATCTATTAAGAAAAGAAAGCAGTAAAGAAACAAGTTTAGGTATTCAAATAAAAAATACAATAAATGATGGTAAATTAGTATCGAATGAAACGACGATTGAATTGATAAAGCAATTTATAAATGAAAATAAAAATAATAATAAAGGTTTCCTGTTTGATGGTTTCCCAAGAAATAAAAAACAGGCTGAGCTACTCGACCATTTAATGGAAAGCATTAATGAAAAAATACTCTGTGTGATTTTGCTTAATGTTAACGAAGATGTATTAAAGGAAAGAATTATGAATAGGAGTACAACAGAAGGTCGATCTGATGATAACTTGGAAACATTATCTAAGAGACTTCATACTTACTCTTCTGAAACAGAGCCTTTAATTGAATACTATTCTTCCCAGAATCTTGTCAGAAAAGTTCACGGGACAGGAGAAATAAGTGATATAAATCAAGGGATTAGTTCTCATATAGAGGCCTCTTTAAATGCTTGACCAATTGATCAATAATCATATAATCCCGCATTCTCTCAATAATTCTTTTTTTAGGTTCTAATCATGGCAAGGATTGCTGGTATAAACATTCCAACACAAAAGAAGCTAAAAATAGCACTCACTTATGTTTACGGTATTGGCAATAAGGTTTCTAACGATATTTGTTTAAAAGCTAACGTTGACTCAAATGCAAGAGTTCAAGATTTATCTGAGTCAGAAATTAAAAATATATCAGATGTAATTTCTTCATCATTTTTAGTTGAAGGTGATTTAAGAAGAGAAGTTTCAGGTAATATTAAAAGATTAAAAGACCTAGGCACTTATAGAGGCGTAAGACACAGAAGAAATTTACCTTGTAGAGGTCAAAGAACTCACACCAACGCTCGAACAAAAAAAGGTAAAGCAATTGCAATTGCGGGTAAGAAGAAAGTTACTAAATAATTATGGCTGAAGCTAAGACAACTAAAAAAAAGAAACAAAGAAAAAGTATTATTTCAGGGCTTGCCTATATAAACGCGACCTTCAATAATACAATGATTACTATTACAGATGAGCAGGGCAATAGTATTGCTTGGTCCTCTGCAGGAGTTAAGGGCTTTAAAGGTTCTAGAAAATCAACTCCATACGCAGCTCAAATTGCTGCGGAAGATGCTGGGACGAAAGCTAAAGAATTTGGCTTAAAGAATTTACAGGTATTCGTTAAAGGTCCTGGTGGAGGCCGTGAATCTGCTCTTCGTGCACTTCAGGCTATTGGTTTTTATATAACGTCAATAAAAGATACCACGCCTATTCCACATAATGGATGCAGGCCACCGAAGAAGAGAAGAGTTTAGTTTTTTATAAGAGGAATAACCATGAGTATAATAAACAATTGGCAAACATTAATTAAGCCATCTAAATTGAAATTAACAAACGATGAAAACTCGCAGTATAAAGCAACTTTAGTGGCAGAGCCTCTAGAAAGAGGCTTTGGATTAACCTTAGGTAATGCTTTGAGAAGAGTCCTTTTATCTTCTTTGCAAGGTACCGCAGTTACAGCTATTAAAATAGATAATGTCCTCCATGAATTTTCTTCTATAGACGGTGTTCGTGAAGATGTAACTGATATTGTTTTGAATATTAAATCTTTATCTTTAAATATGCATTCAGAGGGTGTCAGAAAGATGAATCTGAACGTAACAGGTCCTGGTGAAATTACAGCAGGAATGATTAATACACCTTCAGAGATTGATATTATAAATCCAGAATTAGTCATATGTAACCTTGACGACAACACAGAATTCAATATGGAATTAACTGTAGCTAAAGGAAAAGGGTACGTTGCCGCTGAACATAATAAACCAGAAGATTCTGCAATAGGATTAATACCTATTGACTCAATCTTTAGTCCAGTAAAACAAGTTTCATACAGCATTGAAAATACCAGAGAAGGTAAAGTTCTAGATTATGATAAATTAATACTAACTATTGAAACTAACGGGTCAGTAACACCTGATGACTCCATTGCTTTTGCAGCGAGGATCATTCAGGATCAGCTTCAGTCCTTTATTAATTTTGAGGAGCCAGAAGAAATACAAGAGGAGCCTGATACTTTAGAGCCTCAGTTTAATAAAAACTTACTAAGAAAAGTTGAAGAACTGGAATTATCTGTGAGATCTATGAATTGTCTTCGCAATGATAATATAATCTATATAGGTGATCTTGTTCAAAAAAGTGAAATTGAAATGCTAAGAACACCAAACTTTGGTAGAAAATCACTAAATGAAATTAAAGAAGTTTTAGGAACCATGTCTCTTTACCTAGGCATGGAAGTTCCAAACTGGCCTCCTGAGAATATAGAGGAACTTGCAAGGAAGATTGAGGATCCATATAACTAATCATGAGACACGGCATAGCAAAAAGAAAGCTCAATAAAACATCTACTCATAGAATAGCTATGTTAGAGAATATGGCTGTTTCATTAATAAAACATGAAACAATCAAAACTACTTTACCAAAAGCAAAAGAATTAAGACCATTTGTTGAAAAGATCATCACACTTGGAAAGAAAAACAAGCAATCATCAAGAACGAATGCATTTGCCTCTCTCAGAGATAAAGAAGCAGTAACTAAGGTCTTTGGTGATCTCTCAGAGAGATTTAAGGAGAGAAATGGCGGTTATTGTAGGATTATAAAAGCTGGTTACAGAACTGGAGACAATGCACCTATGGCATTTATTCAAATTTTGGAACAAGGTAAATAATTTATTTATTTCAATCATTTCTTTTTCATTCATAAAATTTTGTGAGCTCGAAAAAATTAATCATAGTTGATAAAGACTCAGCTGGAACAAGGTTAGATAAATTTTTGAAGGAACAACTGGCAGTTCCCTTTTCATTGATACAAAGAGAAATCAGAAAAAAGAATATTAAAGTAAACAAAAAAAAATCAAGCAGCAATTACAGGCTAGTAGAGGCTGACCAAATCATAGTATTTAAAGAATATACAGCTGATATCGATAAGAATATAGCTTCGACAGTTCCAGAAAATTTAAAATCTAAAATTAAGAAATCTATAGTTTTTAGAAATAAAAACTTTATTGTAATAAATAAATGGAGTGGCATAGCCTGTCAAAGAGGTTCAAAGATTAATATTTCGATAGATGATTTAATTAAATTCCTTGCATCTGGAAAAGATACACCAAAATTAGTGCACAGATTAGACAAGGATACTTCTGGATTGTTAATTGTTGCTTTAAATCTTAATGCAGCAAGATTTTTTCATAAACTACTATCTACTAAAAAGATTACAAAAACATATTTTGCTATAGTAAAAAATAAACCGAAAAAGAATAAAGGTATATTTAATGACAGATTGAGTAATACGGGAAAAACTCTGGATGCAAGTACTAAGTATGAAGTGATAAAAGTACTTAAAAATAAACTTTATTTTCTTAAGCTCCAGCCATCCTCAGGAAGAAAACATCAAATTCGCATGCATTGCTATTTAAATCAATCTCCAATACTGGGGGATAAAAAATATTATCAGTATAATAAAGATGCTAATCAAAAGAATTTGTTTTTACACGCGGGTCAATTAAACTTTGTTGATCAAGATAACCAAAAAGTAAATATCAATGCAAAATTACCTTCACACTTTGAAGAATACTTATAAATTGATAATTAAGATATATGATATATGATATATTATAGAAGTTCATGACAGACATAATCAAAGAATTAGAAAAAAAAAGGGAACAAGCTAAACTTGGCGGCGGCAAGAAGCGCGTCGATGCTCAGCATGCTAGAGGAAAGTTAACTGCCAGAGAGAGAATAGATATCATCATAGATGACGATTCCTTTGAAGAATATGACATGTATGTAGAACACCGAACAAATGATTTTGGAATGGAAAAACAGAAATATGCTGGCGATGGCGTTGTTACAGGTAGTGGAAGAATAAACGGGAAACTCGTTTATATATTTAGTCAAGATTTTACTGTCTTTGGCGGCTCTCTATCAGAAGCTCATGCAGAAAAAATTTGCAAAGTTATGGATATGGCAATGAAAGTGGGTGCACCAATTATAGGAATTAATGACTCAGGTGGGGCAAGAATACAGGAAGGCGTTGCATCACTTGCTGGCTACGCAGAAGTTTTTAAAAGAAATGTTCTTGCTTCAGGGGTTATTCCTCAAATATCTGTAATTATGGGGCCATGTGCGGGTGGTGCGGTTTACTCTCCCGCGATGACAGATTTCATCTTTATGGTTAAGAATACTTCTTTTATGTTCGTTACAGGACCTGATGTCGTTAAAACGGTCACACAGGAAAATGTAAGTCAAGAAGAGCTTGGAGGAGCTAAAACTCATACATCAAAATCATCGGTTGCTGATGGAGCTTTTAATAATGATATTGAAACTCTTCACGAGGTAAAGAACCTTATTGATTTACTACCCTCTAGCAATAGAGAGAAATCAACTAATATTAAAAAAGATTTTCAGGACTTAAGCCCTGATTATTCTCTTGACACTCTAGTTCCTGATAATCCAAATAAACCATATGATATGAAGGAATTGATAACAAAAGTGGCTGATAATAATTATTTTTTTGAAATTCAAAAAGATTTTGCAAAAAATATTATTACTGGATTTGGAACAGTTGAAGGCAGAACTGTTGGATTTGTTGCCAACCAACCGCTCGTATTGGCGGGATGTCTAGATATCGACTCAGGTAAAAAAGGTGGAAGATTTGTTCGATTTTGTGATTGCTTTAATATTCCTATTGTAACCTTTGTTGATGTTCCAGGCTTCTTGCCAGGTGTATCTCAAGAACACAATGGAATTATAAAAAATGGCGCAAAATTATTATTTGCATATGCCGAAGCTACCGTTCCCAAGATAACGATTATTACAAGAAAAGCATATGGAGGAGCCTATGTTGTGATGTCATCAAAACATCTCAGGGGAGACATAAATTATGCATGGCCTAGTGCTGAAATTGCAGTAATGGGAGCAAAAGGAGCGACGGAAATTTTATATAGAAATGAAATTAAGGATAAGGAAAAAATAGAAAAAAGAACTCAAGATTATACAGAACAATTTGCAAATCCATTTATTGCATCAAAAAGAGGATTTATTGACGATGTAATTAGACCACACTCTACAAGAAAGAGAATAGCAACAGCCCTCGAGAATCTAAAAGACAAAGAACTTTCTTTGCCATTAAAAAAACACGACAATATTCCACTATAAAAATGATAAGAAAAATTTTAATAGCCAATAGAGGCGAAATAGCCTGCAGAGTGATAAAAACTGCTAAGAAACTAAAAATAAAAACAGTCGCGGTATATTCTGATGCTGATAAAGATGCCCTATTTGTCAAACAAGCAGATGAATCTTATTATCTTGGAGGATCGCAACCAAGTGAATCATATCTTGATGCAGATAAAATTATATCAATAGCTAAAAAATCAAAATCAGACGCTATTCATCCCGGCTACGGATTCCTATCTGAGAATGCACCGTTCGTTAACAGGCTAAAAAAAGAAAATATTAAGTTCATTGGACCAAATCCAATGGCAATAAAAAAAATGGGCGACAAAATTGAATCGAAGAATCTTGCCATAAAATTAAAACTCAATGTAATTCCTGGCCACACTGCGCCAGTAAAAAATGCTTCAGAAGCTCTCAAGATTTCAAAAAAAATTGGATTTCCAGTTCTATTAAAAGCCTCAGCAGGAGGTGGTGGAAAGGGAATGAGGATTGTAAGAAAAGATAGAGAACTAGAGGAGAACTTCATTGCTGCAAAGAGCGAGTCAAAGAAAAGTTTTGGAGATGATCGAGTATTTATTGAGAAATATATTGAGCAACCAAGACATATAGAAATTCAAATACTTTGCGATAAGCATGGAAATCAAATTCATTTAGGTGAAAGAGAATGTTCGATTCAACGAAGATATCAGAAAGTTATTGAGGAATGTCCGTCACCATTTGTTGACGAAGATATGAGAAGTGAAATGGCAAGTCAGGCCCTAATACTCGCTAAAGAGGTAAAGTATGACTCTGCTGGGACTGTCGAATTTGTTGTAGACTCAAAAAAGAATTTCTATTTCTTAGAGATGAATACAAGATTACAAGTTGAACATCCTGTAACAGAACTAGTTACAGGTATTGATTTAGTTGAACAAATGATCCTGAGCGCAGATAATAAGAAATTAGCTATCCGACAAGAAGATATAAAGCTAAATGGTTGGTCAGTTGAGTCCAGAATTTATGCAGAGGATCCTACGAAGGACTTTCTTCCCTCTATCGGAAGAGTCACTAGATATATCGAACCTAAAAAAATTGAAAAAGATTATGAAGTGATAAGAAATGACACAGGCATTAGTCCAGGATCTGAGGTTTCATTGTACTATGACCCCATGATTTCGAAATTAGCTGTTCATAGCAAAGACAGAATAAGCGCTATCAATCTAATGATCAATTCACTTCAAAACTACTATCTTTCAGGCTTAGAAAATAATATCGATTTCTTAATAGCTATTTTAGAAGATAAAAAATTTCAAAAAGGGGAAATAAGCACAAATTTCATAAAAGAAAAATTTAAGAATGGCTATTCATCAAATTTGACAATGACAGATGATAAGCGTCAAAAATTCGGAATTATTGCAATGCTTATGTATGCAAAACAATCTTATAATTTAAGTAATGTCATAAGCAAAAACTTTAGTGTTAAAATTTCTGAAGACTACTTAAGTATTTTCTTGAATGAGGCAGCTATTGTTGATAATTCGTTGTCTTTGTTAATTGAGATTAACAAGAAAAAGATTAAAGTAGAATCTTCATTCAATTTAAATCAAAAACTGTGTTCATTTAAAGTAAATGAAGAAATATTTTATTTTAAAATAAATGATCTTATTAATTTGCATACTTCGGATGTAAGTTTTTTAGATTGTAGGACAAAAACAGTTGTAGTTCAAAGTACACAAAAAGACCTTCTTAAGTTAATGCCAAAAGACGTAAAAGAAGACTTATCTAAGAAATTAATATCACCCATGCCTGGATTGATTAAATCAGTTGATGTTATTGAGGGTCAGAAGGTCAAAAACGCCGATCAATTACTAATAATAGAAGCTATGAAAATGGAAAATATTCTAAAAAGTGAAAAAGATTGCGTGATTGAAAAGATACTAGTTAAGGCCGGTGACAGTGTTAGTGCTGATGAGGAACTGATCTTATTTAAGAACTAGTTGCAGTTTTTAATTTGCTTTGAAATATATCTCTGTCCATATAACCTTGCCTAAAGTATCTTTTATTTTCTCGATCTTTATAACTTTTTCTTCCATGCAAAACTCTATAGTTATCAAGAATTAACATATCACCTGACATTTGCTTTATTTCGATATTGTTTTTGGAGTCTTTAATCAAGTCCCAAAATTTTCTTCTCGCTTTTATGTATTCATTTAATCTTTTATTATTTTCATAAGGCATAACTTCAGTTCTATTGTTATATCGTATTTGACAAATATTATTATCATCGTCCAATTCAATAAGTTTACATTTATTTTCAAGATAAGCATTTTTATCAGCGTATCTAAAAAAAGTATTAAATGATGTAAGGGTATCAAAGTATTTTTTATGCCTCTTTCTGAGAATATTAGCAATATTAAAACCATCAGTTATAGTATTCTCACCACCATTATTTGCATTTTCAATACAATGTAGAAAAATATAGCCTTGAGTTGGAAATCGATAGGGGTTGTCTGTATGATTCTCAAGACCTCTGGTTGTCATAGTTAAATCGTAAGCCTTATTTATATTTTTAACGTCTGCAATTCCACCCCAGTTTGTCTTTTTTACTGGACCAATGAGTTTCATTAATTCATTTAATCCGTTTTTCTTTTTAGGTATATTCCTTACTAAACAAAATCCTAATTTATCAACGCTAGACATTATATCAAATAGCATTTTATTATTTATGTTCTTAAAATTATACTTTGGAACCTTAAGATTTTTTTTATTCCAAAGGTACTTATCATCACTCACAGGCGCTTTTTTAAGTTGTGAATATATATAGTTTATTTTGTAATTATGTTGAGAATTATCAGAAAAAGTAATTGCCAATGTTTCCTTTTCTATTTGAGCATCAATGATTTTTAATGATGGGCTTATTTCAGCCGCTTCAATTAATAACTGTTTAGTATAGGGGTCCCTTATTTCTGCATTGTCACTATGCTCATAAAGCCATTGAGAATTGACTTCATATTTTTTGCCATTTAATAAAATGCAAAGTGAATTTTTATTGTTTTTTTTAATGTTAAGTGTGTAATTCATTAAAAGTATCAAAAATATTTTTAACTAGGATATCATCAAAGTCTTCAATATCAATATCGAATCCTAGGTCATAGAAACTGGTAACGTATTCACTATCAAGGCCACAAGGTCTTATCCCTTTATAGTGACTAAGGTTAGGATTAATATTTATAGAAAAGCCGTGATAGGTTACCCACTTTTTAAATTTAAGCCCTATGCTTGCAATTTTATAATATTTATTATCAACTTTTTTTCTTACAAATACGCCGTGATGTTTAGTTAAGCTAATTCCTTCAATATTGAAAGTTTTTAAAGTATTTATAATGATACTTTCAATTGAAGATACAAACTTTTTTATATCCTTTGTTCTATTATTTAAATTAAGCATCAAGTATACAACTCTCTGACCAGGACCGTGGTAGGTATACTTGCCTCCTCTATTAGTTTGAATAACTGGGAAACTCTGTGAATCAAGTAGATCATCTTTATTATCATTAGAACCGGAGGTATATATAGTTGGATGATTTAGCATCCAAACTAATTCATCTGACTTATTTTCAATAATTTGATTCACCCTATTTTCCATGTTTTTAAGACATTCAAGGTAATCTTGTGGGTTAGTACTTATTTTTAATTCCATGTTTTCCTGGATAATAAACTATTTTAATATACATAAAGGAAATTATGAATGAAATCAGTAGCGATCTTACTCAAAATGAAAATATTACATTTAACAATAAACTGATCAATGCAGTAATTGCTAATTGTAATGAAGAAAACAGGGCAAACCTCGAAGGTCTTATTGAGCCTTTGCATCCTGCAGATTTAGCAGATTTACTTACTTTCCTGAATACAGATCAACGATCATACATTCTTGGAACTCTCAAGGAAGATCGATATACAGAGGTATTAGCGGAATTAGATGACACTATTATTGACGAAACTGTTCAAAATTTAGAGGAAAAGAAAGTCGTAAGATCAATCAGTGAAATGGAAACTGATGATGCAATCAATTTGATTGAGTCCCTGGAGCCCAAATCAAAGAAAAAAATACTAGATCAAGTAAATCCAGCAGATCGTGTCATTTTTGAGGAGAGCCTTAATTACCCTGAAGATACGGCGGGAAGACGAATGCAAAAAGAATTTGTATCAATGCCTGGCTTCTGGTCTGTGGGTCAAGCAATTGACTATTTGAGAAAAGAAATAAATTTACCAGATGATTTTTTTGAATTATTTATTGTTGATCCATCAAATAAACCATTGGGTAGTGCATCAGTATCTAAAGTACTTCGCTCACAGAGAGATACAAAGCTAAGCGATATACTGGAAGACAGCCCAAAGTTCGTCAAGGCCTCTATGGATCAAGAAGAAGTAGCATTATTTTTTGAGCAATATTCATTAGTTTCAGCTGGAGTAGTTGACGATCAAAATCGATTAATTGGAAGAATTACGGCAGATGATATCGTATGGGTTCTTCAAGAGGAAGCTGAAGAGGATATTCTTAGATTAGGAGGCGTTGCTGAAAGTGAGATGAACCAATCTATTGGAAGATCAACAAAAAGAAGGTTTATCTGGCTATTTATAAATTTATTAACTGCAATACTAGCTTCTTATGTAATTAGCCTTTTTGACGCTAGTATCGAAAAAATGGTAGCGCTTGCTGTTTTAATGCCAATAGTTGCTTCTATGGGTGGCAACGCAGGAACTCAGACACTTACTTTAACAGTGCGTTCTCTGGCAACAAAAGAACTTGTTGAAAATAACAGAAGGAAAGTATTTATAAAGGAGATTGGAATTTCCATTTTAAACGGATTTATATTTGCTATTCTTACCGGCGTAGCTGCATTGATTTGGTTTGAAGATATGTCCCTTTCAATTATTGTAGGCGCAGCAATGATTATTAATATTTTATCAGCTGGTTTTTTTGGATTCCTTATTCCATATGTTTTCAATAGAATTAAAATTGATCCAGCCCTTGCTTCAAGTGTATTTGTAACAACAATTACAGATGTGTTTGGATTTCTGTCTTTCTTGGGATTAGCTTCAATATATTTATTCTAAATTGGAAAATTATCAATTAATCGAGTACTTCCAACATTTGCAGCAATAAAAATTCTTGATTTTGATTTTAAAGATTTTCTTTTTTCTAAAGTATCAGTAAGGATTGTTAGGTAATCAATTTTATCTATCCCGTTCATACGAAGTTCGCGCTTAGCATGAGCTAAAATCTTTGTCGTATTAAGTTTATTTTTAACTTTAGGGATTAAATATTTACATATCTTATTGATTTTATTGGCTATTTCAATTTCATTAATTTCTAAATATTTGTTTCTAGATGAAAGTGGTAATCCATTTTTATTTCTTACAGTTTTAATAGGAATAATTTTAGTACCAAAGTTTAGCTCATCCCTCATTTTTTTTATAACAACTAATTGCTGATAATCTTTTTCTCCAAAGAAAGAATTATCAGCTTGAACAATATCAAACAACTTAATGACAATATTTTTTACACCTGGAAAATAATTAGGCCTACTTTTACCACATAAGATATTTTCTATTTTAAAGTTAGGACATTTGTAAAATGTTTTATATTTAAGAATTTCATTTTCAATTGGAAGAAATACTATATCAACATCTTCATTTCTTAGAAGATTTAAATCATTATGAATGGTCCTTGGATAATTTTTGAAATCTTCACTTGGACCAAATTGAGAAGGATTTATGAAAATGCTTACAATTCTAACTGCATTCCTTTTTTTTGCTTTTTGTATTAACTTGATGTGCCCCAAGTGAAGAGCTCCCATAGTTGGTATAAAATTAATACTTGAACCATTTCTTTTTGATTCTTTAACTATTCTTTTCAAATATTTAATACTTTTAATAATTTTCATTTTTTTTAAATTAGTAAATTTTCAAAAATACAATTATCTGCAAACTTTTGTGATAATTTAAGCTTTTCGTCATTATTAATTGTCCACGTAAAAGTTGGTAGATTATTCTTTCGAAGATTCTGAACGTCTACACTTTCTATATTATTTATATCAACTGCTATAAAATCTATATTTAATTCTTGTATTGTATTTTTCTTTATCTCGTTACTACTTATAATAAGACCTGTGTTGTAATAGGGAGCATTATCACGAAACCATTCACACGCCTTTTGGTCAAATGATTGAAATGCAACCTCTCCTTGATATGTTCTTGTCAATTCAACTAATCTTTCTTCAATAATTGGATTAAAGCCAGACTTTATTTCTATTAAAATAGGTACACGAGAATCAACTTGATAAAACATTTCTTCTAATGTTGGTATTTTTGACTTTGTGTCTAGTAGGTTAATTTGCCTCAACTCATTGCTATGCATTTCAGCAACATTTTTTTCTAAATTGCATATTCTTTTTAAGCTGTAATCATGAAATACGATTACTTCATGATCTTTAGATAAAACAACGTCACATTCTATAGCAAAATTATTTTTAATAGCATTTTCAAAAGCTTCTAAAGAATTTTCAATTATATAATTTTTCTTATGAAGTCCTCGATGAGCTATTGGCCGCTTCAGGAACTCCTTCATTTTTCAATAATTGAGAAAATTGATGAAATCTCCACACACGCATTTTTTGGCAGTGAGATACACCCAACAGCTATACGTGAATGTTTGCCATTATCTGAGAGTATTTCACAAACCACATCTGAAGCCCCATTGATTATCGTTGGATGATCTTCAAAACTACTTTCTGAATTGATATAACCTGCAATATGGACACAACTAAAACTTTCTAGGGAATACGATGAGTATATTTGATCTAAAATAGATAGAGTATTTAGCATGCATATTTTTGCTGCTCTTTTTGCTGTCTCAATTGAATTTTCTGTAGGTACTTTACCTGTTATGAGTTGATTTTTGATGAGAGGCAACTGTCCAGAAATATAGATTAAATTGCCTATTTTTTTCGCTGGAATATAATTACCAAGAGTTGCAACCTCAAAGTCTTCATAATTTTTATCTATTTCTAAAATCTTATCTTTTAATTTCATCTTCAATAAAATTATATATTTCTTTCCAGCTGTTTGCACGAAAATCTGCTTCTTTCGGTGTTTTTGCAAGTTTGGAGAGTCTCTCATCTGAAATATAATGAATAGTTTTTGCACGTTTCACTTCAAGTTTTGAAGAAATAATATGAGGAGCTAGGTCATCAATAAAAAAGATCTTGCCGTTATAGCTTTTCACTAACTCTTTTATAACAAGTCCTTTAGGGCCATTACCTGCAATAATCGGCAACTCAAGACCATTATCTCTAAAACATGCCTTTCTATCCTCTAGATACTTGAATGGTATATTTGTTAAAATAATTATTTGAAAATTTAATCTATTGACGAGATTATTTAACGAATTAATTGAGTCTTTGACAAAATCAATTTGTCTTGATCTATTTTTAAAAAAGTTTTCTAGGTGAAACAAAACATCTTCATTAGAGATTGACTCATTTGAAACCTTATTTTTTATATTGCCAAAGAGTGCGTATGATTTTAAATCGTACCACATTGAATTATTTTGCAAATAATTCTCAAAACAAGGTAAAAAGTTTAAAAGAACTTCATCTGCATCAGAGATTAGCAAATGCTTATCTTGAACAATTACAGTTTTACGGATCTGGTCTATTAGACCTTCGGATAGTTTAGCTTTCATTGCTAACTATTTAATTTCTATCAGTGTAAGCTTAGTTTGAGTATATTGGCCTAACGCTTCAAGTGATTTATCTCTTCCAAAACCTGATTGTTTATACCCCCCGTGAGGTAATGACATATCTCCATCACTAACACTATTTATCAATACTTTGCCACTCTTAATTCTCTTTGCAAGCTTATGAACTTTATTAAGATCATTGGACCAAATCATTGCATTTAGTCCGTAGTTTGTATCATTAGCAATTTCTAAAGCTTCATCTTCATTTTCAAAGTCTATAGTACACAAAACTGGACCAAATATTTCTTCCTTAGCAACTTTCATTGAATTCTTAACATCTTTAAAAACTGTAGGGTTAACATAACAACCACCTGTTTCCTGTAAAACTTGTTCACCTCCAGTAATAACATTTGCCCCTTCATTTTTGCCGGTGTCAATGTAATCCATAATTCTTTTAGTTTGAGTATGATCAACAATAGAGCCCATCAGAGTACTTGGATCAAAGGGATCGCCGGGTGCCCATGGCTCCGAGTACTTTACAACCTTTTCTAAAAATTCATCTTTAATAGAATTCTCTACAAGCAGTCTTGATGGCGCATCACATACTTGACCACTATTTCCAAACATTCCGTCAGCAGCCATTTTAGCAGCATGATCTAGATCAGGCGCGTCAGCAAAAATAATATTTGGAGATTTTCCTCCACATTCAAGTGAAACCCTTTTCATGTTTGATTCACCCGCATAAGATAAAAAATATCTGCCAACTTCTGTAGAGCCAGTAAAACCTAATTTGTCAACATCCATATGCGTACCAAGAGCTTTTCCAGCAGTAGGGCCAAAACCTGGAATGACATTAAATACTCCTTCTGGTATTCCAGCTTCCATTGCTAATTCAGCAACCCTTAATGCTGATAGTGGTGATTGTTCAGCTGGTTTTAGAATAAAACTATTTCCAGTTGCAAGTGCTGGAGCAAATTTCCAGCAGGCCATAAGTAATGGGAAATTCCATGGAGTAACCGCGCCAACAACTCCCAGCGGTTCTTTAGTAATGGTTGCTATAATATTATCGCTTGTAGGAGCAACATCATCGTACAATTTATCAATAGCCTCAGCATACCATTTAGTACAATTTATACATGCCGCTATATCTCCTGTCGCTCTTGTTATTGGTTTGCCCATATTTAAAGTTTCTAACAGTCCAAGTTCCAAAATATTTTTTTTCATTAGGTCAGCGAAATTAAAAAGTATTTTTTTTCTTTTAGAGGGAGCCATTCTTGACCATGAGCCTTTTTCAAAAACTGCTCTTGCTGCCTTTACAGCATTATTGATATCTTCAACATCACACTCAGACACATTTGCAATTAATGAGCCATCAACTGGACTTATGCTTTCAAAGGTTTTACCTGTAACAGAATTAGTATAATTGCCATTGATGAATGCTTGTGTTTTAAAATCAATCGATGATTTTTTTTCGATTACATCATTTAGAGCGAGAGCCATAGGGTACCTTTCAGAAACTTCTTTAAATATTTTTTATAAAGTTAATGTAAGATACAGATATTTTTATTTTTTTGAAGATTTTTTCTTCGGTATCTTCTTTTTTTTCCCCATTTTTTCCATCTTTTTCTCAATTAGATCAATGGCAACTTCAATTTCTATTTCTTCTGGATCAATGTTGTCAGGAATTGTGGCATTTACTGTCTTATATTTTATATAGGGACCAAACTTACCTTTCATAACTTTTATTGGCTTTTTATCCTCAGGATGTTCACCAAGAGTTTTGATTTCAGATGAACTTTTTAGCCTTCCTGGCTTAGCGTTTGCTAAAAGTGTTACAGCTCTATTAATTCCAATTTCAAATATTTCTGAATTATCCTCAAGGCTTGCATTTTTGTCACTGCAAGTAATGTATCCACCATAGCGGCCATAATTTACGCTTATCATTTCACCATTTTCAGGATGAGTGCCAATTTCTCGAGGAAGGCTTAACAGATAATTGGCTTTATCAAGATCAATTTCTGAAGCCGGTATTCCTTTAGGAATACTTGCTCTTTTTGGTTTTTCTTTTTGATCATTGTCACCAAGCTGTATGTAGGGTCCGAATCTGCCACTTAAAAGCTTAATTTCTTTATTTGTTTCCGTGTCTACTCCAAGAATTGTATCTTCAACCACTTCTTTTATTTTTCTTGGAGAAATAGGTCTTGTAAATTTACATTCAGGATAATTTGAACAGCCAACGAATGCACCAAATCTACTAACTTTTAAGCTCAGTTCACCTTCACAAGATGGGCAACAGCGTGTAATATTTTTTCCCTCTGGTTCAACAAAAATATGATTTTTAAGGCTATCATTTAGATGATCCAGAACATTTGTAATTCTTAAATCAGTTACCTCTCCTATATTTGACGAGAAATTCTTCCAAAATTTTTCTAGAAATTCTTTCCAATCTATTTGACCAGACGTTATTTCATCAAGTGATTCTTCCATTTCAGCTGTGAATTCATAGTCAACGTATTTTGAGAAAAAGCCCTTAAGAAAACCTGTGATGAGAATAGCTCTGTCTTCAGGTATGAAACGATTTTTCTCTACTTCAACATAATTTCTCATTTTTAAAACTGATATTATACTTGCATAGGTTGACGGCCTTCCAATTCCAAGTTCCTCAAGTTTTTTAACCAATGTTGCCTCTGAATATCTAGGAGGAGGCAGAGTAAAGTGTTGAGTACTTAAAGGATCAACATTTTCAATTTTGTCTTCCAGCTTAATGTTGGGAAGGTCCTTATCTTCCTCATTCTCATCTAAATCAGTGTCATCTGATTTTTTGTTAAATTCACTATATATGTTTAAGAAACCATCAAATGTCTGGATTGAGCCATTCGCTCTAAGTTTTAATGACTCATCTTCACTTGAAATCGATATTGCAGTCCTTTCAAATGCGGCTGAATTCATTTGACTAGCCAATGATCTTTTCCAAATTAAGTCATAAAGTTTAAAGCCATCTGCATCTAAATACTTCTTCATTTCTTCTGGTTTTCTTAACACGTCAGTTGGCCTAATGCCTTCATGAGCTTCCTGAGCATTTTTTGCTTTTTTACTTTTAAAACTCCTAATTTCTTTTGGAAGGTACGCTGGATCAAAGTTATCTTTTATAAATTTTCTATATGAATCTATGGCCTCTTTTGATAAGTCAGTGCTATCTGTTCTCATGTAAGTTATCAACCCAGTTGTTTCACCGTTTATTTCGACACCTTGAAAAAGACGCTGAGCAATCTGCATTGTTCTTGAGGCCCCAAATCCAAAAATACTTGAGGCAGTTTGCTGAAGAGTAGATGTACTAAATGGAGCGTCTGGGTTTCTAGAAGCAGGTTTCTTCGTAATATCTGTAAATTTAAAATTTTTTCCTTTGAAAGACTCAGTAACTTTTTTAGCTTCACTCTCATTTTTAAAAGTGAATTTATCTATTTTCTCATTATTAAAATGAGTGAGGTTTGACTCAATAGTATTTTCCAAGACATCTATATTAGCTTTTATTTTCCAGTATTCTTGAGGGTCAAAAGACTCAATTTCAACTTCCCTTTCACAAATTAGTCTGAGCGCAACTGATTGTACTCTTCCTGCAGATTTAGCTCCAGGAAGCTTTCTCCATAAAACAGGAGATAAATTAAAACCGAATAAGTAATCCAGGGCTCTTCTTGCTAAATAAGCATCAACCAATGAGCGGTCAAGTTCCCTTGGATTATCAATACCGTTTTTTACCGCTGATTTGGTGATCTCACTAAACACTACCCTTTTTACAGATTTGTCTTTTATAAGCTTTTTTTTATTTAATAATTCAATTATGTGCCAGGCGATGGCTTCACCTTCTCGGTCTGGGTCAGTGGCAAGAAATATATGAGAAGAAGATTCTGCTGCTTCGTATATCTCTTTAATATGTTTTTTTGATGTATTTGAAACTTCCCATTCGAATGAAAAATCGTTTTCTGGATCAACTGACCCATTTTTTGAAGGCAAATCTCGAACATGACCAAAGCTTGCAAGGACATTAAATTCATTACCAAGGTATTTATTAATTGTTTTGGCTTTTGCAGGACTTTCAACAATAACTAAATTCATTTTTTTAAATCACTAATTTTTGCGGATTTAAATATTTATTTTTGCATTTTGTCAAATCTATGAAGAAAATAATATAAATAAACCCAGAATACTGGGGTTATTTAATTTTTTTTTCTGTACCGTTTACGAGTCTTTTAATATTTTCGTAGTGGGAAATGAAGATTATTAATGTGAGTATAAAAATTAATAATTCATCTGAATTAAACAAAAAGTAAGTGAGAAGAATAGAGCTAAAGCTACTTATCAATGCTGAAAGAGATGAAATTCTTATTACTAAGAAAATAAAAATCCATATTAATGCAATAAAACTAAATAAGTAAAAATTTATCATAAAGACTATGCCTAAATAAGATGCGAAACCTTTGCCTCCTTTAAATCTAAGCCAAATTGGAAATATATGTCCAATAAGAATAAACAAGCTTGATAAGATAATTAATTGCTCATTAAAAATTTGAGTTAAATATATGGCTAAGCAAGCTTTACTAAAATCCAGAATAAGAGTTAATGCAGCTGCACTATAATTACCAGTTCTAAGGACATTTGTTGTGCCAGTATTTCCTGATCCAATTTTTCTAATATCATCAAGCGCAAAAAATTTAGCCAGTATTACGCCTGAAGGTATAGAGCCTAAAATATAAGAAAATAAAATTATTAAGAAAACTTCTGAAATCATTTATTTAAGTAAAATTGCTAAGCAGGCCATTCTGATGGCAACACCATTTTCTACTTGTTCATTAATAACTGATTTATTTACGTCATCAGCTAATGAACTCTCTATTTCCACATCTCTATTAATAGGGCCTGGATGCATTACGAGAACATCTTCTTTAGCATTTTTCAATCTTTCTGATGTAAGACCATATTTTAAAAAGTAATCTTTTGTGCTTGGCAATTCGGTATCTAAAATTCTCTCATTTTGAATTCTGAGCATCATTACTATATCAGAGTCTTTTATTCCTTTATTTAAATCATTAAACGTCTCAACTTTATATTTATTTAAATCACTAGGTTCAAAATATTTTGGATAAACAAATCTGACGCTAGAGCCCATTTTAGTTAACAAATAGTAATTTGATCTTGCAACACGACTATGTTCTAGGTCCCCACAGATTGAGACAGTAAGATCTTTAAGAGTTTTTTTGTGACTAAGGATCGTAAATGCATCAAGCAGTGCTTGAGTAGGATGCTCATTTACACCCTCACCAGCATTGATTACAGGACAATCCAAAAGATTTGAAATTTTCTCTGCAGAATTATCCTCATTGTGTCTTATTATCACGAGATCAGGATTCATTGCTCCAATAGTTTGAGCTGTATCAAATAACGTCTCACCTTTTCTAAGAGAGGAGCCTTGAATATTCATATTAACTACATCAGCTCCCAATCGTTTAGCTGCAATTTCAAAGGATATTAATGTCCTTGTAGAAGGTTCAAAAAAAAGATTAATTACTGTTCTTCCGGTAAGGATAGGATAATTTTTATTTTTTTCTTTATTTTTTAGTTTAAAAAAATTTCCAAGCTCCAAAACTTTATTTATATCTTCAACAGAAAGATATTTTATTCCCAATAAATGTTTTTGACTTATTTTGGGTATTTTAATATCACTAGACATCAATACTTACTTTTCATTATATAATTTATTGCACCTTCTAAGATAAATGCTGCGGCTAAGTTATCAATGTCTTTTTTAGCCTGTTTTTTTTTTGATCTACTTTTTTCATTTTTCTCATAATTTCTCTCAACAGCAACGGTAGAAAGTCTTTCGTCCCAAAATGCATATTTGATGTTTATTTCACTGCACATTTTTTCTGCTTTATCTTTTACAGACTGTGCACTTCTCCCTTCAGTTCCATCCATGTTCTTTGGAAGCCCAAATATAATTCCCATTATATTATATTCTGAGATAATACTTTTTAGTATATCAATAATATTGCTAAATTTATCTTCACTGATAGTTCTTAAAGGCAAGGCGCCATCTAGACTATGAGTTGAGATTGAAACACCTATCCTTTTTTTACCCATATCTAATCCCATTATTCTTTTTTGATTCAAAAGAAATGGTTTGAATTCATGTAAATCGTCTACTTTGTTTGTTGAATTAAGCATTTTTTATATGTATATCATAGAATGTTTAAACCTTATATATGAGAAAATATGAAATTTGATAAAGACAGTCTTTACAAATTAGGAAAGCTATCAAAAATTCAGATTGATGAGAGTAAGTTAAAATCATTATCATCAGATCTTGGTTCAATCATAGAGTTTATTGACAGATTAAAAAGCATTGATACAGAAAATGTTGATCCGACTTCTAACTCGTTAGATCAATCGTTGGTTATGAGAGAAGATATTGCCTCAGACGTGAATACAGCCAATGAAATATTAGAAAATGCTCCGCAGAAAGAATTAGACTTTTTTTCTGTACCAAAAGTAATTGAATAAAATCATGAAAAGAAATTTAAATTTTATAGAGGCAGGCAGTCTTCTTGAAACAAATGAAACTACATCAGTTGACCTTACAAAGATTTATTTAGAAAAAATTAAAGAAGCAGATGAACTTAATTGTTTTAATACTGTTTCAGCAGAGCAAGCTCTAGATGAAGCTGAAAAATCAGATCTAAGACGTAAACAGGGAAAACTAAAAAGCCGGTTTGATGGTATACCCATAGGAGTCAAAGACTTATTCTGCACTAAGAATATTAAAACAACAGCTTCTAGTAGAATATTATCAAACTTTATACCATCATATGAGTCTACTGTTACTCAAAATTGTATTGATGCAGGTTTAGTCAGCTTAGGCAAATTAAACTGTGATGAGTTTGCAATGGGCTCAACAAATAAAACAAGTTATTATGGTCCTGTCACAAATCCATGGAAGTCTAACAAATCAGATGCAAAACTAGTACCAGGGGGATCATCAGGAGGATCAGCAGCGGCAGTTGCAGCTGATTTATGCGTTGCATCTCTAGGAACTGACACAGGAGGTTCAATCAGACAGCCAGCTTCATTTACGGGAACTGTAGGATTAAAGCCAACTTATGGAAGAGTTTCAAGGTGGGGTACAATAGCTTTTGCATCATCACTGGATCAAGCTGGTCCAATAACTAAAACTGTTGAGGACGCGGCTGCATTATTTGAAATTATTGCAGGACACGACCCTAAAGACTCAACTTCATCTACAAAAGAAAAAGAAAACTTCTTAGATAATTTAAATAGTTCGGTTAAAGGAATGAAAATTGGTATTCCAAGAGAATTTAAAAGTGATGATCTTCCTGCAAGCACTCAAAAAGCATGGGATGATTGCAAAAAATTGCTTCAATCTAATGGTGCTGAATTGATTGATATGAGTCTTCCGCATACAATGGATGCATTGCCAACTTATTATATTATTGCTCCAGCTGAAGCTTCGTCTAACCTTGCAAGATATGATGGCGTTAAATACGGAATTAGAGAAGAAGGTAAAAACCTTATTGAAATGTATGAGAAAACTAGATCTGTTGGTTTCGGAGATGAAGTAAAAAGAAGGATATTAATAGGAACTTATGTTTTATCTTCTGGTTACTATGATGCATATTATATCAAGGCTCAAAAGATAAGGTCATTAATTAAGAGTGATTTTAATCAAGCTTTTGAAAAAGTTGATGCGATCTTAACTCCATCAACTCCATCAACAGCATTCGAGATTGAAAATGAACCAACTGATCCTGTTCAAACATATTTAAATGATATTTTCACGGTTCCTATCAATCTTGCTGGTATACCGGCAATATCAATTCCTTTTGCCAATGATGAAAATGATTTACCAATTGGCCTTCAATTAATTACAAATTCTTTTGAGGAGCAAAAGTTATTAAATATTGCAAAAAATGTCCAAGATACTGTTAATTATGAGTCTGTACCTAAAAACTGGTGGCAAAAATGATTAGTGGCTGGGAATTAGTAATTGGAATTGAAATTCACGCTCAAGTAAAGTCAAAATCTAAATTATTTTCTTCCTCCTCAACTGAATTTGGTTCAGGTCCAAATAGTCAAGTCAGTCTTGTGGACGCAGCTATGCCCGGTATGTTGCCCGTTATTAATAAGTTTTGCGTTGAGCAAGCTGTGCGGTCAGGGATTGGATTAAATGCTCAAATTAATAAAAAATCTATTTTTGATCGTAAAAATTATTTTTACCAGGATTTACCTCAAGGATATCAAATATCCCAATTTAAGGATCCTATTGTAGGAAATGGATTTATTGAAATTGAGACAGATGGTCAGTCAAAAAAAGTTGGTATTGAACGGCTGCACCTTGAACAAGATGCAGGAAAGAGTTTGCATGATCAAGATCCAAACCTAACTTTTGTTGATTTAAATCGCTCTGGTATCGCTTTAATGGAAATTGTTTCTATGCCTGACATGAAGTCACCTGAAGAAGCGGTGGAATATGTAAAGAAGGTGCGTTCTATATTGCGTTACCTAGACACTTGTGATGGCAATATGGAACAAGGTTCATTGAGAGCTGATGTGAATGTATCTGTGAATAAACCAGGGGATGATTTAGGTACAAGGTGTGAGATCAAAAATTTGAATTCGTTTAAATATATTCATTCAGCAATTATTTATGAAGCAAAAAGACAAATTAAATTAATCGAGTCAGGTGAAAATATTATTCAAGAAACTAGGTTGTATAATATTGACTCTGGAGAAACAAGATCAATGCGATCAAAAGAGGACGCGCATGATTATAGATATTTTCCTGACCCAGATTTATTACCCCTTATTCTTGAGGATGATTGGATTAAAAAAATAAGAAGTTCCATTCCAGAATTGCCTGATCAGAAAAAAGAAAGATTTATTAGAGAATATAGTCTTAGTGAATATGACTCGAGTGTTATTGTATCTGACAAATCAACAAGTGATTATTATGAAAAGGTTGTTAAAGATCGAAATCCCAAACTTGTTACAACATGGGTAACTAGTGAACTATTTTCTGTTTTAAATAAAAAAAACCTATCTATTGATGAGAGTCCTATATCACCTAATCATTTAGGTGAATTAATTGACAATATTGATAGTGGTAAAATTTCGAGTCGTCAGGCAAAAGACATATTTGAGGAAATGTGCGAGACAGGAGAAAGTGCTAATAATATTATAAATGAAAAAGGATTGTCTCAGATAAGTGATGAAGGCGAACTAGAAAAATTAGTTGATAATGTTATATCTTCAAATCCAGAAAATGTTGAAAAGTACAAGAATGGAAAAGATAAACTGTTTGGTTTTTTTGTAGGTGAGGCTATGAAGCTGTCAAAAGGAAAAGCAAATCCAAAAGTTTTAAATGAGCTTTTAAAAAGTAAATTAAATACTTAGATTATTTAGAATATTTATAGTACTAATCTATTTATCGGAGAGATGGGTGAGTGGTTGAAACCGGCTCCCTGCTAAGGAGTTGTGCGGGCTTATACCCGTACCGAGGGTTCGAATCCCTCTCTCTCCGCCATATTTTAACTTATATTTGTTTTTTTGTTGGCTTGATAACTGTTTTACCACCTGTGTAGGCTCTATTTAAATTTAAGTTAAGAGTATACTCAACAGGTAAAAGATCATTCTCAATAAATTCATACACTTGAATATTTTCCATAACTCTTTGCACATAATTTCTTGTTTCTTTAAATGGAATTAATTCTATCCAGTCTTCGCTTGTAATGTCGTCTTTTCTTGGGTCGCCGTATTTTTTTATCCATCGCGAAACACGAGACTCGCCTGCATTATAGGCAGCAAGCGATAATATGTATGAACCATTATAATTAGATAGTAGTTTGTCTAAGTAAGCACTTCCTAAAATTACATTATATTTTGGGTCTTCAGTAAGTTTACTTTTTGTATACTCCAACTTAAGTCCTTTAGATACTCTCTTTGCAGTGTAAGGCATTAATTGCATCAAGCCCTTAGCACCTGCATAACTGCCTGCCTGGGGATCGAATTGACTTTCTTGCCTGGTGACAGAGTGTATTAAACTTTGAGGTGGAAATATAATTTTATCAAATTTAGGTCTTTCAACTTCAGGAAAACTTAATGGGTCAAGAAGAACATGATTATAATATAAAATCTTACCAGCTTGCACTGCAAAATCTTTTCTACCTAACTCGTTTGCAATTCTAACAGACTTAGTCGCAGTATTTAAATTTTCTCGATCAGCTAGATCCCATATAAATTTTTTTACGAGTTTCGATTTATCAAATTCATTTAGCAATGAAATAGCAAGGTAGACACTATTAGATATTTCTTGCTTTTCAGATGAAATATTCTCTTTACTGGTCAGTTTGGGAGAAAATAAAATCTTTTTATTCAGTTTTGATGCTGCAAGCTGGCCATAAAAAGTTAAGCTATATTTCGAAGCTTTTAAATATTCTTTTTGAGCGTCATCAGTTTTACCCAATGCATCGAGAGAGTTCCCCATCCAATAAGCAGCTCTTGCTTTTGAAATTGGTCTCGAAGATACATCCCAAATTTCTTTGAAATGTAGATATGCAGATTCGGGGTTTTCTAAAAAAGTTAGACTTATCCAGCCCGCCATCCATTCTGCTTCAGCTATATCTTTATTTTCTTTTAGACCATGGTTTATGGATAACTTGTAAGCTGTATTATACTCATGCCTATCGATGAGTTTTCTTATCAAGAAGTTTTTCTTTCCCCAAAATTTATCCGGCCTGACTAATTTACTTGAGTCAGTATTGTTAATTTCTAATAAGAGATTCAATGCACTATCATATTTTCTTTTTTTAATTCTCCAATGTATCCTGTCATAAACAAGTCCTGGATCAGATTTTAATTGATCTGGAACTTTTTTGATCAAATCATCTACTCCTCCAGCAAAAGAAATTAAACCAATTCGTGCCTCAAATAATTTTTGATAATCTTTATTTACATACTTAACAAGTCTTGATGCAGTTCTATATTTGCCATTCCAAAGAAGCTGCTCGATTCTTTTTTTATGATGATTTTCTTCTAAAATCGTTTTAAAGTTTTTTAATATTTGAGATTGTTCTTTTCTTGAGAAGCTCCCATCAGTATAACCTTGAATAATATATTTTTTCCCTTTTTCAATTTCTCCGTTATTCAAGAGAGCGTTTCCATAATAAATATTGCCCCAACCAGTCTTAGGTTCATTTTTTTTAAAATGGTTTATTATTAATTGATGATTTTCTTTGAATGATATTTTTGACTCGCTTTTAATTTTTATTTTTTCAATTTCGGGCCAATCATTATTTTGATCTATGTAATCTAGATAATTAGTAAAAGTAAGATTATTAGCTCCGTTATAATATTTTAGCCATTCAAGTGTATCCCTTGCTGTTTCATTTTTAATATTACTTTGTATTCCTATGACACGATCCCACTTATAAGCATCAGCTTTATCAAGTGCCAACTTAAATAATTCAACATCTTTATTGCTAAGAAGTTGAGATAACTCAGGCTGAGTAGGTCTTTTAGTGGGATAGGAAAAGTTGACTGACTGATAATTAATAAAGCCTATATCTCTTTTTTGTGGAAAGATTTCAGCATTGGCAAATGAAAGGCTAAAAAAAAAGAATGATAATAGTAAAATAAAGTTTTTTTTCACAAGAATAAGATTGTTGTTTTGAAGGCGAGTATATTTATGATTTATGTTTTTTTAAATAATTAAAAGTGTTAAAGTAAAGTATGTTCAAAGGTGCCCATACTGCATTAATTACTCCTTTTAAAGGAGGTCAAATAGACGAAGAGTCATTTAGATCATTTATTGACTTTCAAATTTCTGAGGGAATACATGGACTTGTTCCTGTTGGTACGACGGGTGAATCACCTACGCTCAGTCATGAAGAGCATAAACTCGCTGTTGAGCTGTGTGTGCAACAAGCAGATAAAAGAGTTCCAATAATTGCTGGAACAGGATCAAATAATACAGAAGAAGCAATTGATTTAACGCGACATGCAGAAAGCGCGGGAGCGGATGCCGCTCTCGTTGTAACACCTTATTACAATAAGCCGACTCAAAAAGGCTTATACAGTCATTTTGAGGCTATTAGCAAAAGCACAAAGTTACCTATTATAATTTATAATATTCCAGGTAGATCAATTGTTGATATGTCTACTGAAACAATGAAGAGTTTATTTAAGATTGAAAATATAGTTGGAGTTAAAGATGCTACTTCTAATATACCTAGAGTGTATGAATCTAAAACTGTTATAGGTGAAAACTTCAATCAACTTACTGGAGATGATGCCACAACGCTTGCTTTTATGACTTATGGTGGACATGGATCAATATCGGTCACATCAAATATTGCACCTAAATTATGTTCCCAATTTATGCAACTTTGTCTGAGTAAAGACTTTGCAGAAGCGGCAAAGATAAATGATAAATTGATGCCTCTTCATCATGCTCTTTTTGTTGAGTCGAGCCCTGGACCAGTAAAATATGCGGCATCTAAATTAGGTCTTTGTGGTGAAGAGATACGGCTGCCCCTTACTTTAATTTCTGATGAGACAAAAGTCTTAGTTGATAAAGCATTAAAACACGCTTCGTTGATATAATCTTGCAAATAGCAGTCCAAAATAGAAAAGCTAGATACAATTACTCTTTTATTGAATTATTTGAGGCCGGCATTCAATTGCAAGGAAGCGAAATTAAATCACTTCGCAATGGCCGAGTTGAAATCGCTGAATCATACGCGCGTGAAGAGGATAACGAAATATTTTTAATTAACTCTCATTTTTCAAAGTATTCAAATGCATCATACTTAAATCATATAGAGAATCGTCCTAGAAAATTATTATTAAATAGAAAAGAAATTCAAAAAATAATTGGCAAGTTAAATAAAGAATCTCTAACTTTAGTGCCTCTAAAAATTTATTTTAACAAAAAGGGTATCGCAAAACTTGAAATTGCTTTAGCAAAAGGAAAAAAAATACATGATAAAAGGGATGCTAAGAAAAGAAAAGATTGGGTCAGAGAAAGAAAAAAATTATAATGATTTATATAATTGGTTTAGGTTCTAATATTCCATCAAAGTATGGTGATAAACTTCAGACATTAAAGTTTGCAATGTTAGAATTAGAAAAAAATAATATAAAAATATTAAAAAAATCATATTTATATTCATCTGCGCCTCAGAATTTCTTATCTGCTGCAGACAATTTTATTAATGCGGCTATCATGGTTGAAACCATTCAGAAGCCACTAATTTTACTAAATTGTCTAAAGAAGATTGAGCGAATGACAGGCCGAAATGCTTACAAGCAAAATACATCAAGAACGTGTGATTTAGATATATTAATGGCAAAACCATTTATTAATTTCTTTATTAAAGACCATATAAATTATTTAGAAATCCCGCATCCTAAATTAATAGAGAGAGATTTTGTATTAAGGCCAATGAGCGATATATGTCCTAACTGGGTGCACATTAAAAAAAACAGTACAATTATGAGTCTTGCAAAAAGCTTAAGATCTAGCAGTAAGCTATATAAGCTCAAGGAATATCTTTAATCGGGGAATTATTTAATACTTCACTTCATGAATAATGTATGATTAAAAGTGCATTATGAGCAAAATCGAACTGCTAGATAGATCTGAAAAAAGTAGTTTTGGCTTGAATTCAAAGCTAATCGAGGAGGCTTATCAATTTGCTCTTGAATCGCATAAAAGCCAAAAAAGATATTCAGGCGATCCATATATTTCTCACCCAGTAGCAGTAGCTGATATTTTGTTAAATTTAAAATTAGATACATCAACTATAATCACAGGCTTATTGCATGATACTTTAGAAGATACTCTCGCAACTGAGCATGAAATTAAAGAAAAGTTTGGAGATGAAGTAGCTGTTTTAGTAAATGGTGTTACAAAGCTATCAAAAATTGAAACTTATACTGAAAATAAATTTCAGGCTGAAAACTTTCGAAAACTTATTCTAGCAATGTCAAAAGATATAAGAGTATTGCTTGTAAAGTTAGCAGATCGTTTGCACAACATGAGAACTATCCAATTTATTCCTCAAGAAAAAAGAAGACACAGAATAGCATCTGAAACACTTGAAATCTATGCTCCATTAGCTGGAAGATTAGGCATGCACGAATTTAAGGATGAGTTGGAAGATTTATCATTTCAAATTTTAAATCCATCAGCTTATTCATCTTTATCAACTCGTATAGAGTATCTAAAGAAAGATAAATCCAATCTTACCGATAAGATCAAATCACGAATTGGAGAATTATTAAGCAAAAACCAAATTGGCTATGAAATAATTGGACGCGAAAAAAAGTTATACTCTGTTTGGAATAAAATGCAAAATAAGCAAATCGCCTTTAGGCAACTTTCAGATATTTTTGCCTTCAGAATTGTTACCAAAAGCATTGATGATTGCTATCGAATTTTGGGAATAATACATAATCGCTGGTCTGCGGTCCCTGGTTCCTTTAAAGACTATATTTCTACACCTAAAATAAATAATTATCAGTCAATTCATTCAACAATTGTAGGCCCAGAAAGACAACGTGTTGAGTTGCAAATTAGAACTACAGAAATGGATGTTGTAGCTGATAAAGGCATCGCTGCGCATTGGAGTTATAAAGAAAATTATAACCTAATTGATAATTCCTCATCAGACCCTGTAAATGTGACTTGGCTGAGAGATCTAGTCGAAATACTCGATAGTGGCGGATCATCTGAGGAGTTAATGGAAGCAACTAAATTAGAAATGTTTCAAGATCAGGTATTTTGTTTCACGCCAAAAGGAGATCTAATTCATCTTCCTTCAAATTCAAATTCAATTGATTTTGCATATGCATTGCATTCAGAAATTGGGAATAGGTGTGTGGGATGTAAGATTAATGGTAAACCAAAGCCATTATATACGAAATTACAAAATGGTGATGAAATTGAAATTTTAACATCTAAAAATCCATCTCCATCAGAAACCTGGGAAAAAATTGTTACGACTGCAAAAGCTCAATCATCAATAAAAAGATTTTTTAAAAAACAGGAAAAAGATGAGTTTGTTACTTTAGGAATGAAAATCTTACAAAAAATTTTAAAAAAGGATGCAGATATATCTATTGCAGAGCTGGAGGGTTATTCAAAGAAATTCAATAGAAAAAACCCCGACGATTTTTTAATATCCATTGGAAAGGGCAATATTAGACCCAGAGAACTTGAAAAGATAAAATCAAAATCACGTCTATCATTTTTCTCTCGATATAGAAAAACGAATTCACTGGATAAAACTCCCCTCGAAATAAGTGATTTTCAACCAGGTGTAGCAATTCATTTTGCTGAGTGTTGTTTCCCGTTACCACATGAAAATATTATAGGAATTACATCTGAAGACTCAGGTATTTTCATTCATTCAAATCAATGCAATGCAATTGATAAAGAATATAAAAAAGAAGATTGGATTTCAGCATCCTGGAAAGACGTTGATCCAGAGCAATTTTTTTCTTCCAGAATTAAAGTTTCTGTGAAAAACGAACCAGGGTCACTTGGAACTCTCGCTACTATTGTTGGGACTGAAAAAGGAAATATTACACATTTAAATATATCAGAAAAGGGTGAAGACTTTTTTGATATGATTTTTGTAATTGACGTACATGACTTAGTGCATCTTGATAAAATAATAAATGTTCTTGCTGAAGTAGAGAATGTGAGTTCAGTAAATAGATTGTTGCTAGACCTATGAAAAATGAAAAAGAAATAATTAGTTTTTTTGAAAAGTCTGGAGCTCTACAACATGGTCACTTTATTCTTTCGTCAGGAAAAAGATCTAAAATGTATTTTCAATGTTCAAAGCTATTTGTTAACCCCAACGATGGCCTAACTGTTTGTGAGGAACTTAAAAATAAAATTCTCAAAAAGATAGAGACTAAAATTGATTGTATAGTTTCACCTGCTTTAGGAGGGGTTTTAGTTGGATATCAACTTGCCCAAACTTTAGGGTGTGATTTCATATTCTATGAGCGGTCTGAAAATGAATTTGAATTAAGAAGGGGTTTTGATTTAAAAAAAGGAAGCAATATCTTATTCGTTGAAGATGTAATAACTACTGGCAAATCAACGAAAGAGTGTCTTGATAAAATAAATTTACTGGAAGTAAACTTAAAAGGAATAGCATCAATAGTTGACAGAACTACAGAAGAAGTATTTGAAAATTTTGATATTATATCATTGTTAAAGCTTGATATCCCAATATTCGAACCCGAAAACCTTCCTAAAGAACTAGCCAATATTCCAGCAATTAAACCAGGAAGCAGAAAATTTTAATATTATGAATTTGCCAAGGTTAGGAGTAAACATCGATCATGTTGCGACTTTAAGAAATGCAAGGGGAGAGAATTATCCAAGTCCTGTTAAAGCTGCAAAAATATGTGAAGAATTTGGCGCCGATGGCATTACAGCTCATCTTCGCGAGGATAGAAGGCATATAAAAGATGAAGATATTTTCGAACTTAAAGCAAATATATCATTGCCATTAAACTTTGAAATGGCCCCAACACTAGAAATGCTTGACATAGCATTAAAAGTAAAGCCAAACGCATGTTGTATTGTTCCTGAGAAGCGAGAAGAAGTAACCACAGAGGGCGGCATCGATGTTAAAAAAAATCATAATTTACTTCATACTATTATTCCAAAACTAAAACAGAGCGGTATAAAAGTGTCTTTGTTTGTTGACGCTGATGAAGAGCAAATTATTGCATCAAAAGACATTCAAGCCGATATTGTAGAAATTCACGCAGGAGAGTTTTGTAGAAAAATAGAAAATTCTCACGATTTTGAAGATGATTTAGAAAGAATAAAAAAGGCCTCTCAATTAGCTGATAATTTAGGATTAGAAGTACATATAGGTCATGGGATTACTTTTGACTCAATAGTTGAATTGGCAAAAATACCTGAAGTAAAGGAATTTAATATTGGCCATTTTATAATAGCCGAAGCTATATTTTCTGGATTAGGGGAAACTGTTAGTAAACTAAAAGTTCTTATAAAAGAAAATAGAGGCTCATAAATGAAAGGCATTGGTTCAGATTTAATTGATATACGCAGAATAGATAAAACTATAGCCAGATTTGGTGATCGGTTTAAGAAGAGAATATTTACAGATAATGAAATTAAAAAGTGTGAAAAAAGAAAACAAAGTGTCCCCTGTTACGCAAAGAGATTTGCTGCAAAAGAAGCTGCAGCTAAGGCACTAGGCACTGGTTTCCGCAAAGGTGTTTATTGGCGAGATATAGAGATTGTAAATGAACCATCGGGCAAGCCGACTCTTGAGTTTCACGGAAAATCGAAATCACATTTATTAAATTTAGTTTTAGACAATGATTATACTATCAATTTGTCAATTACTGACGAATTTCCATATGCACAAGCAATTGTAACTATTAATTAACCAATGAGTGATAAAAAAATAAATGCATCTTGGATCAAATCTAATTTGTTAACACTTTTCTATGCACTTGTAATTGCATTGATTATTAGAACCTTTTTAATACAGCCATTTTTTATACCTTCTTCATCAATGGAACCAAATTTATTAGTTGGTGACAGACTTTTTGCTTCAAAATTTGATTACGGTTACAGTAAGCATTCATTTCCTTTTAGCTTAGGTCCTATATCCAATCGAATATTTTCAAATGTTCCAGACAGGGGTGACGTGATAATATTCAAGCCTCCACATACAAATTTAGACTATATTAAAAGATTGATCGGACTACCAGGGGATCGAATTGAAGTTCGAAATGGTAATTTGATTATTAACAGTAAATCACTTGAGTATGAAAATATCCGCGAGGATTCGAAAGTTCTTAAAAATGGAAGAGTAATAAAAATAAACGTTTTAAAAGAAACTTTGCCAAATGGTATTTCTTACGAAATTTATAATTATTTAGATGGATCTCCTGGTGACAATACAAAGGAATTCGTAGTGCCAGAAAACCATTATTTTTTTATGGGTGATAATAGAGACAATTCAAATGATAGTAGGTTTTGGGGCACAGTCGAATTCAACAGGTTAGTAGGCAAGGCTCAAATAATTTTTTTTTCAACAGAAGATGGATCAACTATTCTTGAATTTTGGAAATGGCCATTTGATATCCAATTTAATAGATTGCTGAAATTAATAAATTAGTTGAGCAATGGAAAAAGATTTATCATTACTTGAAAAAAAAATTAAATATAAATTTAAAGATATCAGTCTACTTAAATTAGCTTTGACTCATTCAAGCTTTGAAAAAACTCTTAATAATGAGAATCTTGAGTTTTTAGGTGATCGCGTGTTGGGTTTAGTGATAGCTGAAAAACTAATTAAAGATTACCCTAGTGCCGACGAAGGTTCTTTAGATAAGATGCTTAGTAGTTTAGTTAATAGGAATACATGTTTTATGGTTGCCAATAATCTAGCATTAGGTGATTTCATACTGCTGGGGAGCACAGAAAGATCATCTTTAGGTAATAAAAAGAAGAGCATCTTGTCTAATGCTTGTGAGTCAATTCTTGGTGCTGTATATCGAGATTCAGATTTCGTCATAGTAAAGAAATTGATTCTAGAACTATGGCGTGAGCATATTCATAATATTGATCAAAATTTAATTGATCCAAAATCTTTTTTGCAAGAATGGACATTAAAGAAATACAAAAAACTTCCAGAATATAAGACTTTATCTAAAGAAGGTCCTGATCATGAGCCAATTTTTGAAATTGAATTAAAATTTATGAATTATAAAAAGGCTTTTAGTAAAGCCAGATCGATAAAAGAAGCAGAAAAACTTGCAGCTGAGTCATTCATTCAATTAAATAAAATTATTCAATAAATGAAAAGTGGGAATATAGTTTTAATAGGTCCTACTAATTCAGGAAAGTCAACCTTAGTTAATTCGATCATGGGACGAAGAGTGACATTGGTTTCTAGAAAGAAACAATCCACTACTTTCAACCAAAAATTAACAAAAAATATATCAGAATTCGAATATATTTTACAGGATACACCTGGGACTTTTGCATCTATGAAAAAAATAAGCAACAAAGTTGTTTCATCTCCATTTGCAGAAATAGACAATGCAGTGATTATATATTTAGTACTAGATATATCAAAAAAAACAAAAACAGAATTTAAAAGAATTCAATCATCTTTGAAAGATAAAATTATAGATCAGAAAATTTTCCTTGTACTAAATAAAATAGATAAATGTAACGATGAAGATGTTTTAAAAAGTATTAATTTTTACTCAAAGGAAAGTTTAATTCAGGAAATTTTCCCTGTATCAAGCATTAATGGTGATGGAGTATCAAGATTGCTAGAAAGATCTAATAAATATCTCAAAATTAAAGAGTCTAAATATCAATCTAAAGATAAGGTTCAGATCAAGAAAGAACTTTTTTATTCAGAGGTTACAAGAGAGAAAATATTAGACAAAGTACATAAAGAGATACCTTACCAATGTGATGTTATCACAGATAAAGTCGAAAATAGAAAGAATGAAATCAAAATATTTCAAACTATAGAAGTAAGAAGAAAATCACATAAAAGTATTGTCATTGGTAAGCGAGGATCTTTGTTGAAAGAAATAGGATCATCATCAAGAAAAGAAATAGCTAAACATGAAAATAAAAAAATTCATTTATTTTTATTTGTAAAAGTTGTTAGCGAAAAAAAACTATGAGGTGGTCTGGTGATGGCTTTATTTTGGGATTCAGTAAATATAATGAAAAATCGTATATACTTGAAATATTTACACATGAGCATGGAAGACATAAAGGTTTAATAAGAGGAATTCATTCTAAGAATCTTAGAGCCACAATTGAGCCAGGAAATGAGGTGCATGTTAATTGGTCAGGTAGATTAGAAAGTCACTTGGGTAATTTTACAATTGAGCCTATAAAGATGTGGTCTTCATATATTTTAAATCAAAGAGCGAAGCTTCTTGCAGTTACAACGATTTGTTCAATGATAATCTCAACTATGGCTGAGAAGCAGCAAAATATACTTATATACGAAAAAACATTAAAACTTATAAAAGATATATCTCGTGGAGAAAAGGATTGGATAAAAAATTATATATTTTGGGAATTAGATCTTTTATCAGAAATTGGCTATGGTCTTGATTTATCTGAATGTGCTGTAACAGCGCGAAGAGACAAACTAAAATACGTTTCTCCTAGTAGCGGTAGAGCTGTAACAATGGAAGGCGCCGGAAGCTTTAAAGACAAATTATTTTTATTGCCAGAATTTTTTATTGATAGCTCAATTGATCTTACCTTAGCTGATATTAAAAATGCCTTGGTACTTACAGAATATTTTTTCTTAAAACGTTTTTATGAACCGAATAATCTAAACTTTCCTAAAAGTAGGAATCATTTAAAGAATATACTTATAAATGAAGATAAAAAATATTAATTTTACTGAAGCATTGGAGGAGAAATACCTTGCTTATGCTTTATCCACAATTACTCATCGAGCTCTTCCAGATATAAGGGATGGCTTAAAACCAGTTCATAGAAGGCTTCTCTACGCCATGTATCAGTTGAGATTAAGTTCTAATTCAGGCTATAAAAAATCAGCAAGAATAGTGGGAGATGTAATTGGTAAATTTCATCCTCACGGTGATCAATCTGTATATGAAGCTCTTGTTCGTTTAGCTCAGGATTTCTCAACTCGCTATCCATTAGTTGATGGACAAGGCAACTTTGGAAACATTGATGGCGATAATGCAGCGGCAATGAGATATACAGAAGCAAGACTAACAGCGCTAGCTGAATTAATGATTCAAGATATATCAGAGGAAACGATTGATTATATAAGTACTTATGACGGAGTAGATTTAGAGCCAATAGTATTACCGTCATATTTTCCTAATCTTTTAGCAAATGGAAGTTCAGGCATAGCAGTGGGTATGGCAACAAATATTCCACCACACAATATAATTGAATTATTTTCGGCTCTAACAAAATTATTAAAAAATCCAAATTACACTAGCTCACAATTAATAAATATTATACCAGGTCCTGATTTTCCAACAGGAGGTGAAATTGTCGATAGTAAGACAGCTATCAGAGAAGCTTATTTAAAAGGAAGAGGGACTATTCGTCTAAGAGCAAAATGGAAAAAAGAAGACCTAGGAAGAGGACAGTATCAATTAGTAATTTATGAAATTCCTTATCAAGTAAATAAGTCAAAGATTATTGAGAGAGTATCTGAATTAATTGATTCTAAAAAAATAAATTATCTTGAAGCGATACAAGATGAGTCTGCTGAGGACATTAGAATTGTTTTAGTGCCAAAAAATAGAACCTTTAAGCCAGAAGTAATTTTTGAGGATTTGTGTAAGAATTCGGATTTAGAAATTAGATTTGCTATTAATTTCAATGCAATAAACAGTAAGTTAGAGCCAAAACTCTTCTCACTTAAAGAGAGTTTAAAAGCATTTATTGATCATCGCTTTGTTGTTTTAAAAAAAAGAACCCAGTATCGTCTCACGCAAACTGAAAATAGATTGGAGATCTTAAAAGGCTTCCTAATAGTTTTTAGTAATTTAAATAAGGTAATTAAGATTATAAGAACAGATACTAATCCTGAAAAAAAACTAATTACTGTATTTAAAATCAATAAAAAACAAGCTGAGGCTATACTAGCAATGCGATTAAGACAGTTAAAAAAACTTGAGGAAAAGCAAATAAAGAATGAATATCAAGATTTACTAAATTATAAAAAAGAATTAAATCAGATTCTAAAGTCAAAGAGCAACCAAAGTAAAATATTAAACAAAGAATTCAATGAAAGTTTAGAAGTATTTAAAAAAATAAATTCTTTTGCTGAAAGAAGAACTGTAATTAATGATGTGTATCAGGAACTTGATTATTCTCTAGAGGAATTTGACTCAAAGGAACCGGTAACAGTATTGTTATCTAAAAATGGTTGGGTAAAATCAATCAAAGGTCATCAGGATGACTACTCGTCTGTTAAGTATAAAGAAGGCGATAGTGAAAAGTTTATTGTTAAGTGTAAGAGTAATAATAAATTGGTTGTATTTTCTACTTTAGGTAAGTTTTATACCATAAATTGCTCTAGAGTTTCATCTGGTAGAGGGTTTGGTGATCCAATAAGTTTGTTAATTGACAAAAATGACAACGAAGAAGTTTTATTCTTTAAGATTTATGAGCAAGATAAAGAATTTTTAATAACCAGCTCTGCTGGTAAAGGTTTTTTTGTTAATTCAAATGACTTCATTGCATCTACAAAATCAGGTAAGAAAGTTATGAATTTAAAGGATAATGATCGAGCAGTATCATGTGCAGAGAAAAAAGGAGATTTGATTGTGTCTATTAGTGGTGAAAAAAAATCATTTAAATTATTAGCTTTCAATAGTTCAGAAATACCTAATATGCAAAAGGGACGAGGTGTTACACTTCAAAAATTCAAGTCAGGAAAAACTCTTAACGCTTTTTGTGCAGACTCAAATGAAGGAATAATCAATGAAAGGTCTAAAAAAGTTTTATTATCTGCTAAAGATCTAAAGAAATGGCTTGGTAAGAGGGCTCAAGCGGGTAGAATTGAGCCAAAGAATTTACACTCTAAAATCTAAAGTTAACTTAATTGTATTTAATGTCTCAATATCCTAATAGTTATTATGCAACAAGCCTTAGTCAGCAAAAAGATGCTCTTCCAACTTTAATTGATGACCACGAATGTGACCTGTGTGTAATAGGAGGTGGTTTCTCGGGACTGTCAACTGCAATCGAAGCTGCCGAGCGAGGACTTAAAGTAATTTTATTAGAGCAAAATATTATAGGTTGGGGAGCTTCAGGTAGAAATGGTGGTCAAATTTGGAATGATGTTGCATGGGGAATTGATGGTATTGAAAAAAAATATGGCCTTAAACACGCCATGCAGCTATGGAACATATCACAAGCAGCAGTTGATCTTATCGATGAAAGAATAAAAAACTTTAATATTGAATGTGATAAGAAGAGTGGTGGAATACATGCAGCCACCAGTTTATCAAAATTCAAAGAGTATGAAAATGATCTAAAATATAAATTAAAAACTTATAATTATGATAAGCTTGAAGTTCTTGACAAAGCTACAGCCGATCATGAAATTGGCTCTTCACTTTACTATGGAGGAATACTAGATAGGGGGGCGGGGCATTTACATCCGTTAAAATACGCTATTGGATTAATGAATGCTGCACTTTCATTAGGTGTTAAGGTGTATGAGAATTCTCCAGCAAAAAAGATATTACAAAATAGTACTGACATTGAAGTATTAATAGAAAATGGAAAAGTTAATGCAAAAAAAATAGCTGTATGTTGCAACGCCTATATTGAAGGTTTAAACCTCGGTATCGAAAATAAAGTCATGCCTTGTGAAACATATATTGTTTGTACAGAACCTCTTAATATTGATTTGCAGCAAAATATTCTTCCTAATGATTATTGTGTCAGCGATACTAACTTTGATCTTAATTATTATAGACTTTCAGAAAGTAAGAGAATGATTTTTGGAGGAGCTGTAGGCTATTCTCTTAAAAATGTAGAGGGTTTAAAGAAAAGAACAAAAAAACAGTTAAACAGAGTATTTCCACAACTTAAAAATATAAAAGTTGATTATATTTGGGGTGGTTTAATTGCTATTACGGTCAACAGAGTTCCTGATATAGGAATGATAAATGAAAAGATATTTTATGCCCAGGGCTTTTCAGGGCATGGAGTTGCATTTACTGGTATTGCCGGTAAAATTTTGGCTGAGAACATTGTATCTGGTAAAACTAGTGAAATGGAAGCTTTCGAGAAGATTAAGCATAGAAATTTTCCTGGGGGCAGATTATTTAGAATGCCTTTATTGGTAACAATTAGCGCTATGCAGAGGATGATGGATATTTTTAATGTATAAAATTTTGTTTATTGGAATTGGAAAGATGGGATTTCCAATGGCTGGCTTCCTATCAGAGAAATATGAGGTTTCTGTATACAATAGATCTAAGGAAAAAATCAGCATTTGGAAAAAAAAGTATGGAGGAAATGCAGTAGATAACCTTAACCAGCTTGATGAAAAATTTGATTTCATTATTTCATGTATCGGTAACGATGATGATCTGAGAGAGATTACTTCAAACGACACTGGATGTTTTAATGCAATTAGAAAAAATACAATTTTTATTGATCATTCCACAGTTTCACCAAAAATTGTCCAAGAGCTTGAACTTAAATTAAAAGAAAAAGAAGCTTTTTTTCTAGATGCGCCTATCTCTGGTGGTCAGTTGGGAGCTGAAAAGGGACAATTAAGTATCATGGTAGGAGGAGATAAAAACGCATTTAACAAAAGTGAGAGTATTTTTGAGGTTTATGGAAAAAAAAGAAAGTACATGGGGTCATCAGGTTCAGGACAATTAACTAAAATTATTAATCAAATTTGTATAGCTGGTTTAGTGCAGGGCCTTTCAGAATCAATTTATTTTATGAAGCAAACTAAACTTAATCCAGAGGATGTTTTGGATGTTATTTCCTCTGGAGCAGCCCAATCTTGGCAAATGGATAATAGATTTATGACAATGACTGAAAATAAATTTGATTTTGGGTTCGCGGTTGATTTAATGAGAAAGGATTTATCAATCGCATTTGATGAAGCCAAAAAATTTGGCATTGATTTAGAAATTACAAAGATTGTTGATGAATTTTACAAAGACGTGCAAAATATGGGTGGTAATAATTTTGACACATCAAGTTTAGTAAAAAGATTACTCAGTTAATTTAATAAACTTTGAAACTTCAGGAGCAAAGTAAGTAATTATAGCATCAGCTCCAGCTCTTTTAAAAGAAGCAAGCTGCTCAAGGACCACCGCTTTCTCATCAACCAAACTTTTTTCTGCAGCGAGTTTAATCAAGCTATATTCACCAGATACTTGGTAGGCAAAAGTTGGAAAATTTAGCTCATGCTTAATTCTATAAATAATATCTAAATAACTTATCCCTGGCTTTACCATCAATATATCTGCGCCTTCACTAATGTCCATAGAGGCTTCTCTGATTGCCTCGTCAGAGTTATTTATATTCATTTGGTAAGTTTTTTTATCTGATTTAAGGCTACTTGAAGAGCCTACAGCATCTCTGAATGGTGAATACATAGCAGATGCATATTTTGCAGCGTACGAAAGTATTAAGGTATCTTGAAAATCATTTTTTTCTAGTTGATTTCGTATCATTCCTATTCTTCCGTCCATCATGTCAGATGGAGCAATAACATCAGCCCCACATTCTGCATAAAGCAGTGCTTGTTTTACAAGTAATTCATTTGTTTCATCATTAAGTATTTTTCCACTGTCATTTATTAAACCATCATGTCCATGATCAGTATAGGGATCAAGTGCCACGTCACACATCAATCCAAAACTTTTGTTTGATCTTGATAATTGATCTATAGACTTACAAACTAGATTTTCAGGATTTAATGCCTCTTTACCATCATTAGATTTGAGTTCTTCAGGGGTATAGGGAAAAAGAGCAATTAAATTAATATTTTGACTTTCCGCAATATCTTTCACTTCATTTAGATTATCTATTGAATATCTATAGACATTAGGCATAGATTTAATCTCTTCTTTTTTATTTTTTCCTTCACATATGAATACTGGCCAAATTAGATCATTAGATGTTAATGAATGCTCTTCAACCAAATTTCTAATCCAGTTAGACTGCCTGTTCCTTCTGAGTCTAGTACTTGGAAATTTTAAGATACTCTCTTTCATCATTTTATATTTTTTTTTGGCAGTATTATAAAAGAACTAGTTGATTTAATATAGTTATCATAACCTTCTTTTTTCTTTGCAATAGTTTTTTCAAGTAAACTTACTCCAGAAACTTTTAACAATAGGTATGTCATGATAATGGGAGATATAAATATTAATAAATTGTAAGAAATACTAAAACAAAATAAAGAGATACCCCACCAAAATACACTATCGCCAAAATAATTTGGATGCCTCGAATAAAACCACAGACCTTTATCCATAAGTTTATCTTTATTATTTTTTTCAGATTTAAATTTTGTTAGTTGAATATCAGATATAGTTTCAATTATTATACCAAGAAGTGCTATAATTATTGCAATGACACCAAATACATTCAGATCTAAGTTATTTGGGGCCATACTGAGACTTTGCATTGGGAAAGATACAATACAAATTAAAATAACTTGTATTAAATATGCTGTATAAAAAAGACCAAAATCACCTCTGTACTCTCTTATCTTAACGTATCTAATATCTTCAGACTTTCTTATATTTCTTGAGAATAAATAAATACCTAATCTTAATCCCCACAGGCCAACAAGGGACAAGGCAATAATTTTTGGAAGGGAATAATCATTATCTAAGAAATAAATAATAGCTGTTGAAAAGAAGAAACTTGGACCCCAATAAATATCAATAAAATCAGCCCGTCTTGTTTTTAACGATGATAGCCATAGAATAGTAATGACTATAAAATTGAAGCTTAATATAATAAGTAAATTTTCAATCATAAGAAAACATATATATGTCTTTTAGGTTTTTAAACAATCATAAATTTACTCCCTTTGCTCATAGAGGAGGATCATTGGAAAATAAGGAAAATACTCTTGATGCTTTTGAAAAGTGTATTTCTATTGGATACGATTATATTGAAACTGATGTTAGAGAAACTAAGGATGGAAAGCTTGTTATTTTTCATGATGAAGATTTAAGTAGGATTTGTGGTCTACAGATAAAAATTAATCAATTAGAATATGAAGAAATAAAAAAAATAAAAATATTTGATGATCACCATGTGCCACTTTTGGATGAAGCGTTAATTTCATGGCCACATTTGAATTTTAATATAGAACCAAAATCAACTCTTGCTGCACATCTTTTAATAAAGTCACTTAAATCGAATAAAAAAAACTTGGATCGTTTTTGCATTGGATCATTTAGTACAAATAAAATTAAATTATTAAGAAATTCATGTGGCGACCAACTATGTACATCAATGACAAAGCAAGAAACAATAATGTTTTATTTAGATAGTGTGCTGCCATTTTTTAAGAACAATATTCCTTGTTTGCAAATACCAATGTTTTATTTTGGTTTTCAGATTGTATCTAAGTCTTTTGTATCTCACGCTCATAGCCTTGGGAAAAAAATACATGCTTGGACGATTAATGATGAAAGTCAGATGAATCAACTTATTGATTATGGAGTAGATGGGATTATGACAGATCGGCCACAATTACTTAAGGACGTGCTTATAAAAAGGTCATTATGGAGATAAGTCTATCAATTTCTATTTACAATATTTAGTATATTTTGTTTAATACTGATCAACATGAACGAAAATATAATAATATCTATAGCTTCAGATCACGCCGGTTATGATATGAAAGATAAAGTAGTTAATTTTCTAAAGGCAAAAAATATTGAAGTTATCGATAGAGGGCCTGAACAAAATGAACCCGTAGACTATCCAGATTTTGCAGAGAAAGTTGCTTCAGACATTTCCAACCAAACTGTAAATATGGGGATATTAATTTGTGGATCTGGCCAAGGAATGTCAATGGCAGCTAATAAAAAACCAGGAATTAGAGCGGCACTTTGCTACAATAACGAAATAACTAGACTTGCAAGAGCGCATAACGATGCAAATATTTTGACTTTAGGCGCTAGAGTGATAGATGAAAGTACAGCTATTAGTTGTGTTGACACATTTATAAACACTGAATTTGAGGGAAGTCGTCACATTACTAGAATCAACAAAATAGGATAAGATATAATATGAGCTTTTTTTCTTCACCACTTAAGGATATCGATAATGAAATTCACAAGGCAATTAATTTAGAGCTAGATAGGCAGCAAAATCAGATAGAATTGATTGCTTCTGAAAATATAGTTTCTAAAGCTGTTCTTGAAGCCCAAGGTTCCATAATGACAAATAAGTATGCGGAAGGCTATGCAAGTTCTCGATACTATGGTGGGTGCGAATTCGTTGATATTGCAGAAGACCTTGCAATAAAAAGACTTCAAAAATTATACAAGTGTGAATATGCAAATGTTCAGCCTCATTCGGGTGCCCAGGCAAATGGAGCGGTTATGTTAGCTCTAATTAAGCCAGGTGATACTATTCTTGGAATGAGTTTAGATGCTGGTGGACATTTAACGCATGGCTCTGCCCCGTCAATGTCTGGTAAGTGGTTTAATGCCATACAATACGGATTAGAAGACAATGGACTAATTGACTACGATGAAGTTGAAAGGCTAGCAATTGAACATAACCCAAAAATTATTATTGCTGGAGGAAGTGCTTATTCAAGAATTATAGATTTTAAAAAATTTAGAGAGATCTGTGATCAAGTCGGTGCATTTCTTCATGTAGACATGGCTCACTTTTCAGGCCTGGTTGCTGCTGAGGAGTATCCAAATCCATTAGAATATGCTGATGTAGTAACTTCTACCACTCATAAGACTATTCGAGGCGCAAGAGGAGGTATGATTTTATCAAATAATTTAGAGCTAGGTAAAAAATTTAATTCTGCAGTATTTCCTGGTTACCAAGGTGGTCCATTAATGCATGTGATTGCTGGTAAAGCCGTAGCTTTTGGAGAAGCATTGAAACCAGAATTTAAGGAATACATAAAACAAGTAATAACAAACGCTAAGACATTAAGTGACACCCTCGTTAGTGGAGGATTAAAGATTGTTTCTGGTGGAACTGATACTCATTTAATTTTAGTAGATTTAACTCCAATGGATTTAACAGGCGACTCCGCTCAAACTAGTTTGGAAGCAGCAAATATAACATGTAATAAAAATGGAATACCTAAGGACCCGAAGCCGCCTAAAATCACATCAGGTATCAGACTTGGAACCCCAGCTGCAACAACAAGAGGTTTTAAGGAAAATGAGTTTAAGCTTGTAGGAGAATTGATACTAGAAACACTTGTTGGCTTAAAAAGTAATCCAACTGATAATAGCAATGTAGAAAAAGCTGTAAAAGAAAAAGTAATTAATTTGTGTAGCGAGTTTCCAATTTATAGTTAGGTTTTTTTATGAAATGTCCATTTTGTGGAAATGAAGATACTCAAGTAAAAGACTCTAGGTCTACGGAGGACAATTCTGCTATTAGAAGAAGAAGGTTTTGTTCTGCATGCGGAGCCAGATTTACAACATTTGAGAGAATACAGTTGCGTGAATTAACTGTTATAAAAAAATCTGGTAAAAAAGTTCCTTTTGATAGAGATAAATTAGAGAGATCAGTTCAAATTGCCTTAAGGAAAAGGCCAGTAGAGTCTGAAAGAGTTGATCGTATGATAAGTGGGATAGTTAGAAGAGTTGAGAGTCTAGGTGAAGCTGAAATAGCTTCAGATGTAGTTGGTGAAATTGTCATGGAGGGCTTACAAAGCATAGATCCTGTCGCGTATGTCAGGTTTGCATCTGTGTATAAAAATTTCAGAGAAGCTAAAGACTTTGAAGAGTTTATTGGAGTTATCTCATCAAATAACGAATAGGTATTTAATTGAAAATTGTCGACTATATGCAGCTAGCAGAAAGAATGGCTCATAGAGCTATTGGCTCTACCTACCCAAATCCACCTGTTGGAGCAATAATTGTAAAAGACAAAACTATTATTGCAAGAGGCTGGACGCAGAAAAATGGCTCTCCACACGCCGAAGTTCATGCGATAAATCAAGTTAGAAATAAAAAGCAATTAGAAGGTGCGTCTATATATACAACTCTAGAACCTTGCTCACACATTGGAAAAAATCCACCTTGTGTAGATAAAATAATAAAATATAAATTTTCAAAAGTATTTATTTCTGAAATCGACAAAAATGCATTAGTTAAAGGCAAATCTATAAAAAAGCTTAGGAAAAGAAAAATAAAAGTTATTGTTAAAAATTTTGGCAAACAAACAAGATATATTAATGAAGTTTTCTTTAACTCATTAAATAATAATCGACCGCATATAACACTTAAAATCGCATCAACTGCAGATGGTAAGATTGCTACAAAATCAAAAAAAAGTAAATGGATCACAAACTCAGTTTCAAGACAACATGGTCATATGTTGCGAGCACAAAATGATTGTATGTTAGTAGGGAGAGGAACAATTGTAGAGGACAATCCTTCATTAGATTGCAGACTAAGCGGACTTGAAAGTTTTTCGCCTGATTTATTTATTCTTGATAGTACTATGAGTATACCAAATCATTATAAAATATTTTCTAATCATTCAAGAAATGTATTTGTATTTTATTCTGATGGAAAAAAAAGATCGAATTTAAATAAAAAAAATATTAAGTACATAAAAGTAAGTAAAAAAGGCTCAGAATTATCTTTAAGAGAAATATTAAATAAAATTACAAATCTCGGATACATGAGAATTCTTGTTGAAGGAGGCTCACATTTAAGCGGTTCGTTGTTAAAAAATAATTATGTTAATGAGATTCAATGGTTCAGAGCTAGTAAAATAATTGGCAAAGGTGGAGTGGATGCGGTGTCAGATATGGGAGTCAGTAATATGAAATCTACAAAGAACTTTGTTCTTTTAGAAAGCAAAAATTATGGAAACGATATTCTAACTATATATAGAAAGGGGTAATTTAAATGTTTTCAGGAATTATTGAAAATAAGGGTTTTGTTTTTAAGTTTGAGAAACAAAAAGATTTCAGATTAGTGTTAGATACAAACCTTAAATACAAAGATATAAAAAAAGGTAGCTCAGTATGTTGTAATGGTATTTGCCTTACTGTGATAAGTAAGAAAAAGAAAAAAAAATATACTCAGCTCTCATTTGATGTTTCTCAAGAGACAATCAACTGTTCAAACTTCAATGTAATTAAAAAAGGCGATGAAATAAATATTGAGAAATCTTTGCGTGTAGGTGATGAAATCAGTGGCCACTTTGTATTTGGTCACGTTGATGATACTTCGAAATTGATCAGCATTAAAAAAGTAGGAGACTCACATGAAATAAAGTTAGAAATTTCGAAGAAGATTAAAAAATTTATTGCAAAAAAAGGATCTGTTTCACTAAATGGAATTTCGTTAACTGTAAATCAAGTCAAAAATAATTTTATTGTTCTCAACATTATTCCCTTCACATGGTTGAACACTAATCTAAAAGGATTGAAAATAGGTGACAGAATAAACCTTGAAGTTGATATGTTAGCAAGATATGTTACGCAAAATCAGTAAAAAACAAACTTAAAAATGAATATGGAATTTATATCTTCCGTAGAGGAAATAATTGAAGACCAAAGAGCAGGCAAGATGGTTATTATGGTCGATGATGAAAACCGTGAAAATGAAGGTGATCTAATAATTCCTGCTGAAAAAACTGATGATAAAGCAGTAAATTTTATGGCAAAATATGGAAGGGGTCTTATATGTCTTTCTTTGACAGAAGAAAGAGTTAAGCAATTAGATTTGCCATTAATGTCTCAAAATAATGAAACGAGAGATTCAACGGCATTTACAGTTTCGATAGAGGCAAAAGAAGGCGTCACAACTGGTATTTCTGCTCAAGACAGAGCTATAACAATTCAAGCTGCAATAAATAAAAATATGACTAAGGATGATATTATGAGTCCGGGTCATGTATTTCCTCTAGTTGCTCGTGATGGAGGAGTATTAGTGAGAGCAGGTCATACCGAAGCATCCGTTGATTTAGCTAGGCTTAGCGGAAATATACCAGCAGGTGTAATTTGTGAGATTATGAATGATGACGGAACAATGGCTAGGATTCCAGATTTAATTGAATTTTCAAAAGAGCATAATATTAAGATTGGTCGGATTGTTGATTTAATAGCCTACAGACGAGACAAAGATAAGTTTGTAAAGAAAATCCATGACTCAAAAGTAAAGATCAAATCTAACTACGAATTTGATATTAAAATTTATGAGTCCTTATTTGATAATACTGAGCAAATAGTTTTATCGAAGGGAAATATTGATAATGGAAAGCCAGTTATGGTTAGGGTTCATGTAACTGACTATTTTGATAACCTATTCGGTGAGTATGGCAGTGATGATGCCTCATTAAATAAGAGCGTTGAGATTATACAAGAATACGGACGTGGCGTACTCGTTTTAATTAGAGATAGTGGTAAATCTATTATTAACAGACTTATTACTAACTCATCTTCTGGTGACAATAAATCTGAAAATGAAAAAGATGAACTAAGAATTTATGGTATGGGCGCTCAGATTCTATCTGAGTTAGGTGTAAAAGAAATGATACTTCTAACAAACACCGAATGGAAATTCATTGGCCTGGAGGCTTACGGCATTGATATAATCGAGACAAAATTACTAAGCGAATTATAAATAATGAAAAAATATAAATTTCTTTTGGTTGCTTCAAACTTTTATCCTGAAATAACCCTAAACTTGCTAAAAGGGGCTCAACAATATTTAGAAAAAAATGGACATAATTTTGATACCACTTTTACAAAAGGGTCCTTGGAAATTCCAACAAAGATATCACTAAAATTAAACAAACGTAAGTATGATGCTGTTGTGGCAATTGGTTGTATTATTAAAGGCAAAACCGACCATTATGATTTCATTGCCAATGCTATTACTAAGACATTGCTTGAACTTTCAATTCAAAAGAAATTACCAATTTCTAATTCTGTTCTTACTTGTAAGAATATTAAGCAAGCAAAGGAGAGATCATCAAAAAAACTTAATAGAGCAAAAGAGGCAGTCGAAGCAGCCATAGCAGTTCTCCA
>ERZ802819.80-NODE-80-length-55949-cov-20.4929_pt1 | contig 55949 bp, 67 predicted proteins | sample MGYA00345647_ERZ802819 | MGnify/ENA primary metagenome ERZ802819 (study PRJEB30503, sample SAMEA104212355) | marine metagenome | biome: Westerlies Biome; feature: [SRF] surface water layer (ENVO:00010504) within the epipelagic zone...; material: water (ENVO:00002006)...
CTGAGAAAACAACAAGCCCAAATAACAGCAACGGGCTCACCACAATCAACTGTTCCAGCCCGGTCCTCAAAGCATCTCCACTCGCCCCCGCTTCACAGGCGGCTCCAAACAATCGGGAGACAAAAGCGCTGCCCAGCAAAACCCCAAGTAGCCGCATTCCCCACACCACAGCCAGCACACGTGGGCGCTCACGCTCGGAGGTGAGATCAACGACCAGCGCGGAAAAGGCTGTTCCCCCTGCAGAAATCGCCGTACCAAGGGCGATCGAAATCAGCGTCAAAAGCCCCACCCAAGCGCCTACAAAAGGCTGGTCTGGAAGGGTGATGGTTCGAGCCAACTGCAGAACCACCCATCCCGCCAGTCCCAACAGAACTGAAAAGGCGAGAGCACTGATCAAGATGTAAGGCGTCCGCTTCAAGCGCCCTGCAGCGATTCGATCCGAGCGATTACCGAACCAAACCCTGGTGAAGCCCATCAGCTGCTGAGACCCAATCGCCAAAGCAACAACGGCTGCAGGCAGACCGATCTCTGCAATCAGCAGCCGATTGAACAAACCCAGCATCAACACCCCAAGGATGCCAAGGCTCAGCTGGAACAAACCAAGACGAAGGCCAAGACGAATGACGCGTACCAATCTTTAAAACGAAGGCCTCACAACCATTCTGAGCCAATGGTTGGAGTTAATTGATTTTGATATCCATTATTTATCGGCCATTTTGATATCCCGCAGGCGTTCATCGATCGATGCCAGCAGCTCGAGGGCAAACATCGGGGTTTCATGGAGGGCAAAAAGAAATTTTTCGCGGGTCATTTCGATCAGGCGGCAATCCGTGGTTGCTGTTGCCATACCAAGCCGCTTGTGTCCTTCCATGACCAACGCCCCTGCCCCAAAAACATGGCCAACGGGGATGTCTTCATGACCATTCTGGCCAGCTTGTCCAATCCAAGTGATGCGAATCGCCCCTTCAAGAAGGCCAAACATAGTTGTTCCCGTTTCACCAGGACGAAACAAAACCTCCCCAGACTTCAGCAAAATCACATCGTCTTCACGCGTAAAAGCACGCATGGTGACAAGGGCATTGCTTGAACTCATCAATGACTCCTCGACTCGAATCGTGTATGCATCAAACCCTTAAACAGTCGACAACGCCAAAGCGGCACCAAAGCCCAAACGCACATCATCTGGCGTTAAGCGACCATCATGGTCTTGATCGAGGGCATCAAACACCGCATCACTCCCCAGCCATTCGTCACGGGTAATGCAGCCGTCACCGTTGAAATCGTTGAGCAAGAAAATTTCTTGCACAGCATGGCTGAAGGCAGATCCACCCTCCACTTCAGCAAGTCGATGAGCCAGTTGTTGCTCCAGGGTCTCAATCGCCTTGCTAAAGCCTTTGATGCCTTCCCCAAGCTTGTCGGTGGCCATACGATCCTCTGCCATCAAGGCATCAAAACCCTCACGATCTAATTCAACTTTTTGAGCACCTCCCACCGGATTTGAGGCATCTAACTTACGAACTAGGGGCTGATTCGTTTCCCGCAGTTGATCAAGAAGCTTGGGTGAGATTGTGAGAAGGTCGCAACCAGCCAACTCCACAATCTCATCTAGGTTGCGGAAACTAGCCCCCATTACTTCCGTCTTATAACCAAAACTCTTGTAATAGTTGAATATTTTAGTGACGGAAAGTACACCGGGATCTTCTGCTCCAGGATAGGAATCACGGCCAGTTTCAGCCTTATACCAATCCAAAATACGTCCCACAAATGGAGAGATCAACGTGACGCCCGCTTCTGCACAAGCAACGGCCTGTCCGAAACCAAACAGGAGAGTGAGGTTGCAGTGAATGCCTTCTTTCTCCAAAACTTCAGCGGCCTTAATCCCCTCCCAAGTCGATGCAATCTTGATCAAGACACGGTCGTTACTAATCCCAGCATCGTTGTAAAGACGAATCAGTTTTCGTCCTTTCTCAATGGTGGCTTCCGTGTCGTAACTCAAACGAGCATCAACTTCCGTCGACACACGGCGAGGAACAATTTTGAGGATCTCCTTACCAAAAATTACACTGATTTCATCGAGTGCTTCACGCACCACCTCCTCAACGGGTGCGTTCTCTCCAATCAATTTGCGAGACGACCGCAAGGCCTCATCAATCAAGCTCTGATAAGCCGGAATCTGTGCCGCAGCCAAAATCAGCGAAGGATTGGTGGTTGCATCCCGAGGCGTGAACTTTTTAATGGCCTCAAGATCACCGGTATCCGCCACAACAACGGTCATCTCGGAGAGCTGCTCAAGCAGACTGGCCATGGTGCGGAAGGCTCTGATCTTTTTAACGTAGCTGCGATTTCCAGGCCGTCAGCTCTTCGTTTGCTTGTTCAAATCAACGGGTTTTGATGGAGCGATGCGCTCCACAACCAACAGCGCATCAATGATCTGTTTTGCAACAGGTACGGCCACCGTGGAGCCATAGGCATGGGCTCCTTGGGGTTCATCCACAGCCACAAAAACCACATATCGCGGATCTTCGATCGGCAATGTGGCCACGAAGCTACAAATCTTGGCCCCAGGCAAATAAATACCGTTCAAGGCTTTCTGAGCCGTACCGGTCTTCCCGCCAATGCGATAGCCCGGCGTTTTCACACCCTTCCCACTGCCTTGATCCACAACCGATTCCATCCACTGCAAAACCGTGCGCGTCACCTCCGGGCGAAGCAGCTGCTGACCGGAAGGAGGTGCTGCGGGAGCGAGGGCAGCGCCTGAACGAAAGCCTCGGGTGATGTGGGGGCTCACTAAACGCCCATCATTCGCAAGCATGCCGTGCAACTGGACAAGCTTCAGCGGAGTCAGGGAGAAACCCTGACCAAAGGCTGTTGTTGCCGGCTCAATCGGTTGGGTCGTGAACTGCTCCTTGGTTTTCAGCTGACCAGCAACAGCCCCAGGCAGATCGGTATCCGGGCGTCGGTCAATGCCCAATCGATTCATCCAGGTCCAATACAACTGATCATCCAGTTGCCGCATCGCTTGGACCATGCCGACATTGCTCGACACCTGGAGAACCTTGGCGAAATCAATCAAGCCATTGGCTTTCTTGTCGTGGTTGTTAATCGGCCAACCACCAACCATGAGTTGACCGACGTCATGAACGCGGTCGTTGGGTTGAATCGCCTTTTCCTGAAGCGCCAAGGCCAAGTTGATTGGCTTAAAGGTGGAGCCAGGTTCATAGAGATCCTGAACAGACCACTCACGAAAACGTCCGGTCGGGAAACTCCAATATTGATTGGGGTTGTAAGTCGGGGTCGACGCCAACACCAACAGCTCACCGTTGGTGACATCCATCACAATCGCGGCGCCCTTCTTCGCTTTCCATTGCGCCACTTGCGCTGCAAGGGCCTTCACCGCCAATTCCTGCAACCTGGAATCCAGCGTGAGCTGAAGTCTTAAGTCGTCGCCGTAAAACACGCCTGGAGCAAGGTTGTCGGGCAAGGGGGTGCCGTCGGCTCCGCGCCGGAGGCTCCTGGCCTGTTCATGTCTCACGAGATCGCTATCGCGGCTTTGTTCAAGACCCGCCTGCGGGACGCGCTCTGCATTAAGGAAGCCGACAACATTGGCAAACAGCGACGCTTGGGGATAAATCCGTTGGGGATAGGCCTCAAGATCAAGCCCGCTGATGCCAAGCCCCTGAATGCGTTTTGCTGTTTCAGGGTCGAGCTCCTCGCCCAACTTGATTCCCGAGGATCGTGTGCGTAGCGCCATCAACAACTCAGACGCTGGAATCGCAAGGTGAGGAGCCAAAAGCTCCACCACATCGGAGGGAGGGCGCACCAAGTTGGGGGGGTCCCCAGGAAGGTTGAAATAACGGGGGTGGGCCCAAAGACGGAAACGCTTCTCATCGATCGCGACCAAGCGACCGGTGCGATCAACGATCGGTCGACGTTGCCCCAAGGGACGTGTGCGTTGGGTTTGAAGCTGGCGTGCCTGCTTCTCCAAGACCGGGGCTTGCACCAACTGGAGCCAAGCCATCCGGCCAACGAGGCCCACCAAGCCGGTGCAAAGGATCAAAAAAACAATCCACAAGCGATTCGGTGGGACTGGCGCCAACGAAACAACCCTTGAACGGGTCCGATTCGTCGACGTGCGCGACGGACGACGCGACCGCTGCTCAGGGCGGGAGCGTCTCGTCATCAATACCCCGAGCGTGGCCGCTGGAACATCACCTCACCCATCGAAGCGGCCAACGACGCATGGGTCGAAGGCTGGGTTGTAGAGATGGGCCGCTCAACATGAACCAAATTGGCCACTTGCGTCGGGACGAGGCTGGCCGGCTGAGTGGTGCTCCTCAACAGATGCTGTTCCATCACAGCCGTTGATTCAGTTAAGCGATGGGCCTGAATGCGCGTGGATTCAAGACGATTGAAGGCAACGGTCCAACGGTGCTGCCAGTGCAGGGTCAAACCAGCCAACACAGCAGCAGCGCCTACAACCCCCAGCAGGGTGCCGTCCATCAGACGGTGCACGCCCCCTAACCAGGGCGACCGCCTGGCAACGCGTCCAGACGACAAAGAACCTTGAATGAGCTCTAAGGTCCGAGTCGTTGAGCGCTTTTCCGGAGCGGCTACCACCCTGGGAATAGCGAATAAGTAAGTGAACCACCTGCTTCAAGCAGCGGCAAGGCTCAGAGCACAAGCAAATTGAGAAAGGTGACGGCATTCCAAAGCGCATGCATCAACACCGATGGAAGGAGTCGGCCCGTGCTGACGCGCACCAATGCCAAGCCAATGCCGAGCACAGTTAACGGTGCCAACTCACCGATGCTGATGTGGGCCATGGCAAACAACAGGCCACTCAGCACAACGCCCCCCGCGGTGCCCCAGCGCTTCGCCAAAACCGGAAGAAGCGCTCCGCGAAAAATGGTCTCTTCAAACAGCGGCGCCAACACCACAGCTGTTAACCCGAGAAGAAACAGAGCCAGCGGATCTTGGCTACCCAAAACGAGCTCCAATAGGGGATTGCTGCCTCCGGGATCGCCGACCAAGCGGACCAAAAGCCAACCCGTTGCCACCACCACAGGCGTCACCATCAACCAACCTCCAACGGCAGACGAGATCGCTCCGGGCCATGGCCGCCAGCGCCACTGGAGCCATCCCCCTTTGGGTGCCTGAGCTCGAGGCAGTGCCTTGAGCTGACGCCAAAGGATGAACAAACTTGGCAGGGCCATCACGCTGTAATTAATCACCACCGTGACGGCCTCCCGCCGTGGACTTTCAAGCCCTGCGGTGAAGCTTGAGACCAACGGCAGGGCGACCAACGGCACGCCGACGGCGCTGATCACCACAAAACCACCAGCCACCAACAGCACCACATCGATCAGGCTGAGGGCGGGCCCATCCACAGCCGGCCAAGGCTGAAGGCGCCCCCGCAGAGCTCGGACGATTTGAACCAACAACAGCAAACTGCCCACCAGCACTGTGAGTAGGGGCAACAGGCCACTCACGCCGAGACGCCACGCCGCTGCTGACGCCACATCGGCATCCACACAACCGTCAACGCTCGATGGTTGTCGCTCACAGATCAAACGCCGGATGAGCGGATCAGCTAGCCAGCGGTTCTCCACCACAGGTGGTTCCTGATCGGACTGCAGCAAATCCAGCAGCAACTGCTGCCGGTCATTACGGTCCGCTGGGGCGCTGCCCTCCAAGGCTTGAAGCAGAGCATCGCGGGGATCTCCGCCCAACAGCACCGGTTGTAATGACGGTGGCACTGCTGGCTGAGCCAACAACGACAGCTCCTGCTGTTGCAGGGTTAGTGACGGGGAAACCGATGGTCTTGAAAGACTGTCAACAAGCCCTGACAGCCAAATTGCCCCTGCCAAGAGCAGCGATAAAGCCGCCAGAAACACCTTCCAACGCGGAGAAACCTGGCGTGACGAACTGGACACCTGGTGAGGGCGATGTCTTCTGATTGTCCCTCTGCAACCCTTGCCCCATACGATGGCCGCGCATTGAAGCCAAACGGTGTCCCTTCGCCTTCTCCTGGTCCGTCACGGTCTGAGCAGCTTCAACAAAGAGCGCCGGATCCAAGGGCGCGACGATCTTTCCAACCTCACGGACGAAGGCCACGAACAGGCCAGATCGCTGGGACGCACCCTCAAGGAGGTCAGCATCGATGCGGTGTACAGCTCTCCGCTGAAACGAGCTGCCTCCACCACCGCCTCCCTCCTCGAGGGGCGCGGTGGCGAATCACCAGCCACCACGTTTGACCAGGGACTTCTGGAAGTTGATCTCGAGCCATGGTCAGGTCAGAGCATCGAGGAGCTCATCGAACGTCATCCAGACGATTACAGCTTGTGGAAACGCCACCCTCTGGAACTCGAATTGCAGCGTCGCGATGGCTCGACCTACAAACCGCTTGTTGAACTACAAGCGCAGGCGGGCCAATTCATCGAGGACCTGATTCAACGTCATCCGGTGGAAAGTGATGCCACGGTTCTTGTGGTGGCCCACAACGCCATCCTGCGCTGTTTGATGCTCGCCCTCCTCGGTGAACCAGAGCGGGGCTTCCGACGGTTGCGGGTCGATAACACCTCCCTCTCGATTTTTAATCTGCGACCCGGCGTTGGTGGCGAGGGCCCTCAAGTGCAAATCGAATGCCTGAACAACACCACCCACCTTCAACCCCTACCCCCCAAAGGTGAGGGTGCTCGCTTGATTTTGGTCCGCCACGGAGAAACGGATTGGAATAAAGCTGGGCGGTTCCAGGGCCAAATCGACATCCCTCTCAATGACAACGGTCGAGGCCAAGCCGCTGCTGCCCGCGAGTTTCTGAGCAGCGTGACGATCAATCGGGCCTGGAGCAGCACCATGTCGCGGCCCACTGAAACCGCCGAAATCATTCTTCAAGCCCATCCCAACGTTCCTCTGAGCCAAACGGAAGGGTTGGTAGAAATCGGCCATGGGCTCTGGGAGGGAAAGCTGGAATCGGAAATCCGGGACGGATGGTCTGAGCTTTTGGATACCTGGAAGCAGCGTCCAGAAACAGTTCAAATGCCGGAGGGCGAAACGATTCAGGACGTTTGGGCCCGGTCGGTGAAGAGCTGGGGCGACATTGCTACCAGTCTGAAATCCGAGGAAACGGCCCTTGTGGTGGCCCACGATGCTGTGAACAAGACGATCCTTTGCGATCTCCTGGGACTCACACCAGCGGACATTTGGGCCGTCAAACAGGGCAATGGCGGTGTCACCGTTGTCGACATCCCTTCGGATTCAGGCCAGCCTGCGGTGGTGACTTGCCTCAATCTCACGTCCCACTTCGGCAGCGTGATTGACCGCACAGCTGCAGGCGCCCTCTAACCGCTATGGACAACACCCTGCTGCTCGATCCGGTTCGCATCCTGCCTGGCATCGGCCAGTCGGTTGAGCAGGGGGCTGTCCTGGTGGAGGAGGGTGTTCTAACGGCGTTTGACGGCGATGCCCGTCAAAAAGCCAAGGCCTTAGGGCTGACCCCCAAAGAAGCGCCTGAGCAACTGCTCGCTCCATGCTTAGTGGATCCCCACTCCGTTCTGGAAACACCGTTTAGCGGTGATCACGAAACCATTGAAAGCCTGCGGCGTTGCGCCGCCTCGGCCGGCTACGGACAAGTGGCTCTTTTGCCCCGTGGCCGAACCTGGCGCGACCAACCAGAGTGCCTTCAGGGCTTTTCCAAAGACCCCAAGAACGGCGTTCAACTTCACCTTTGGGGAGGGTTCAGCCAGGGTGGAACATCGGAACGGTTGGCGCCCCATGGCGACTTGCTCGAACACGGCGCCATCGGATTAGCCGACGACGATGCCCTGATTTCACCTCAGTTACTGGAACAGGGACTGGTCCTCGGAGAGATGGGCAGTTGCCCTGTTCTCGTCGCCCCGCGGGACCCCGGCCTACAGGGGGCTGGCATGGTGCGGGAGGGGGTCGAAACGCTGCGGGCTGGATGGCCCCCAGACCCCATGAGCAGTGAGATCCTCCCCATCAGCCAACTGCTGGCGTTACATCAACGCCACCCCGATCGACAACTGCGCCTAATGAACCTGTCCACCGCTGCAGCGGTGGAGCAGCTCGTGGCCTTTGGAGACCATCCACCCTTAAGCAGCGTCAACTGGTGGCATCTCCTTGCAGATCGCAATGGTTTGGCTGCGGACGATCCTGGCTGGCGGGTTCGTCCCTCCCTCGGGGGGGGGCAAGACCGAGAACGGCTCATTGATGCCGTGCTCAGTGAAACCATCACAGCGATTTCAGTTCATGCGGTGTCGCTCGATGACGAGGACATGCTGTTGCCCCCAGATCAGCGACCTCCAGGGCTCTGCGGCCATCACCTGGTTCTCCCCACTCTTTGGGATGCCCTCGTTCGGAAACGGAACACGTCAGTGGAACAACTCTGGCAGGCCTTGAGTTTTGGCCCATCGGCTCTAATCGATCAACCACCGGAAGAATTACGCCGCGGCAGTCGACGCTGGCTCCTCTTTGATCCCAACCATGAATGGACCGTCCGCCGGGACGACCCCCAAGCTCCCCGGGGGGCCAACATGCCGTACCTCGGTCAAGCGATGAAAGGACGCGTGATCGCCTGCGGACTTAATCGCTGAGGGGGCCAATACGAGCCGGAGGCCAGAACCGAAACACCGCCCGCCCAATGATTTGATCATCGGGAAGGAAGGGTCCACCTGGCCAACGGCGGGCGTCCTGACTGTTCCTTCGGTTATCGCCAAGAACCACCACCTTGCCCTTCGGAACTGATGCATACAGCCCCTTGCAACCGGGCATCCCGCTATCGGTGATGCAGTAATTAGAGACGTAGGACTCCTCAAAACGCTTGCCGTTAATCGATACCTGCCCTTGAGCATTCACCTCGATGACATCACCAGGCACGCCAACGACACGCTTAATCCATGCTTCGCACTCTGGATAACGCTGCAAAAGAACCCGATCGACGACCCAGCTCACCCCTGGGAAGGTGACTAATCCACACTTCAAGGGATCCGGGCGGCCGGCATCTAACATCCAAACCGGGTCAAATGCCGTCGGTGAATTGAACACAACGATGTCGCCTCGGCGGGGCGGCTTTGCTTTGTAGGAAAGCTTTTCAACGATCAATTTGTCGCCGACCTGCAGGCCTGGAAGCATCGATCCCGATGGGATGTACCGCGCCTCAAAGGCAAACTGCCGAATCAGAAGATAAATGGAAACAGTGAATAGGAATGGAGCCCAGAACTCCCATATGGCACTGACTTTGCTTGACACACCCGAAGGGTCTTTCTCCGCGTTCAATGTGGGCAAGCTCGATCTTTGCGCCCACGATAGGAGCAGCGTGCATCCGACATGATCCGTCCCCGCTGGCAAGGACTGAGGCCGCAGCAAAACGCTGTGGCATGGCGTCGATGGGACCGAATGGTGGCGATCATCGCCACCTTGAATTTGGCTTGGGTGCTCGTGGATCTGAGCTACATCCCCCTCCGAAATTTTTGGTTGCAGCGCAACTTATATCCGGTTCCATCCCTTCCCCTGGTGGTTCCCCTTCCCTGGCTTCCCGATATCACCCCCGTTTTAGATCCACTGAAAGGGATTCGGCCTCACCGCGAAACCCAGGCTTATCTCGATGGCTTCAAACGCCTCGACCAGGCACTCCAAACCGACAGCAGCCTGGAATCCACCATCACGCTGCTGAAGCAACAACAACAGCTGACGGAGAACCTCATCAGCTCTCAACGGTTGTTGAGTTCCAGTAACGCGTCAGCCCTCGACCAACTAAAAAACCGCCTGCGAGCTCGGACCGGCTTGAACTCAGCGCAACAGTCGGCCGACTTACTGCTCAGTGAAGGCCACATCAATCAGAGCGGATGGACTCGCGAACGCCAATTTTGGAACCAACAAATCCTTCCCCTGGTTGAAATCAACTATTGGAGAAGCATTGACGAAAACGGTCGACCAACGGACTTGAGTTGGCGCGTTGACGCTCCGTTTCAGCTGCTTTTTCTACTAGACATCGTTCTTCGCTGTCTTCGGCTGAAGTCGCGATACCCAGCGATTCGCTGGCGGGATGCGGTTCTACGGCGATGGATCGACCTCCCACTGTTGCTTCCCTTCGCCCGTTGGATGCGCCTTGTTCCTGTCACTGAGCGACTGTCCAGGACTGGTCTCATCCAACTGGAACCGCTTCGTGCGGTGATTAGCCGCGGCGTTGTGGCCCTCTTGGCCGTAGAGCTCTTCGAAGTGATCACCATTCGCGTGGTGGATACCTTTCAACAGCTCATTCGATCGCCTCAGCTACCCGAGCGGGTGCGCAGCCTCTGCAGCCATCAAACCAGCAACGCAAACGAGGATCGGGAACTGCTCGAGTTACTCAGACTTTGGCTTCCGCTGTTGTTAACCAAAGTGGGACCTGCCTTACGACCGCAGCTGGTGGCTTTGATCGGACATTTACTCCAACAAAGCCTGAGTCGGAGCGTGATGCCTGAACCACTGCGTCGTGTGGCAGCGCTTCAATCCGCCGAAGCCGAATTCAGCCGACAGCTGGCAACGGGGGTGGTGGATTCCGTGTTGGATGTGTCTCGAGGGGCCGGCAACCGGATTGGTCAACGGGATCAAGTGCTGGAAACTCTCGGAACTGATGCCCTCGACCGTCTCTGGGAAGAACTGGCCGTGATTTTGGAACAAGGACCCGTTTTGGAGCGAAGCCAAGACCTACTCACATCTTTTTTAGAGGAGCTCAAACGTTCAGGATTCCGCCAATTCAGCGATCAAGATGATGTTGACGCTCTGATCAGTGAATTGGACGGACTGAATTTCAGTCCTGCAGACCGGACGCCCAAACCTCCGGCTTGAAACCAACCAGAAAAGACCCATCCGACCGTTTCACAAACGGTCGCTTGATCAACTTTCCATCCTTTGCCAGTGCCGCGAGGGCTTCCGAGTCCGACATGGCTTTCACCACAGCTGAACCAAGGGCGCGATAGCTCTGACCGCTGGTGTTGAACAACAGCTTTCGATCGCCCAAAAAGGCGAATGCAGCGTCGAGATCGTTTCGAGAAGGAGGATTTTCCACGATGTCGTGCACATCGTGGGCAATTCCTTGATCCGTGAGCCAAGCCAAGGCCTTTCGGCAAGTGCTGCAGCGGTTGTAGCTGTAAACCTGAAGCGGTTCAGCCAAAATCAGCGGCCAAACAACGACTTAATGGCACCAACAAGGCTGTTCGAACCGCGACCCACTCCCTCTTCAGGCTTGGTGCGAACCGTGATGTCACCAAACACGGTTGTGCGGCAGCTGAGGCGGAAATTAGCCGGACGATCGGCGAGGTAAACCTCTTCGACGTCGCTGCGGGGAGACAGGTTGTCTTGGCCCTCCACCACTTCCATGACACAGGTGCCGCACTGGCCAACACCGCTGCAATTGTTGAGGTTATTGAGGCTCTTGTAGGGATTAATTCCAGCGTCCAAGGACGCCCTACGGAGATTTGCACCCTCAATGCACCCAACCTGTTCTCCTTCCTGCTCAAATCGGATGGTGGGCACGGGTTCTGCTGGATCTCTAGTGCGCACCAACTTACAAGCATCTGGCCATCAAGAGGGGACCAATTTCAGATCAATTCGCGGCCTTAATGCAGGAGTCGAGTAATGGCTGCACTGCATGGACATCCCGCCAACCGCTAATCGTCACGACTCGTCCATCCAAATTGCGGTAAGTGCGGAAAAATTCAGCGACGTCTTCGAGCCGTGATGCGCCGATCTGACGAATGCTGTTGATCGAGGCTTGTCGTGGGTCGGCTTCTGGCACGCAGAGGATTTTGCCGTCGTAGGCACCGTGATCATTCATATCCAGCAGCCCGATGGGGCGGGCCCGAATCAAACATCCCGCAAAGGTTGGTTCGGCCATGATCACCATGGCGTCGAGGGGAGAGCCGTCCTCCGCCAAGGTATTTGGGATAAATCCGTAATCGAATGGGTATCGCACTGATGCGTGCAAGACCCGATCCAGAACCATCACTCCGGATTCGGCAGAATATTCATACTTGTTGCGACTTCCCGCGGGAATTTCAACGAGAAGGTTGATCAACCCTGGTGAGGGAGACGGGGGCAGATGGCGGAGATCCATGACGATCCAAGGTGGTGGGGATCAGTCGTGATGGCGAAATCGAACGATCGGTGATGACAGCAGCCAGCGGCGCTCCGAGACTGAAACAAGCGATCAACAACCCTGTTATCGCAGTGATTTGTGCACTCGGACTGAACGGTTCATCAGAGTCTGCGGCAGGGATGCCGTCGTCACCGGAGGGGAATGATGGGTCTGAAGCCATGGAATAGGAGGCTGCAGAGCAGCATCCACAACTCATCGTTGAAAGACGTCGCCCAGTCTGTCATCGATTGCGTCGTTACGCAGCAGGACGGTCTTGACGATCGCGTCGCGCGGCCAGGTCGGATGGTGCTTCATCTCCTGAGCCCTCAAGATGAGCCCGAATCCCTCTGAGCTCCTCAAGAATCGCTCCCAGCATTTGTTGCGTGGCTGTTGAGGGGGAGTTCAAAACCTCAACCGTGACCTCCTTGATCCGAAGAACATCCTTGGCAAAACGAGCAACCTCGTTGGGATGGAAATAGAGAGGATCTTTTTGATCGCTCCGATACTCGGGATTGAGCTTGCGAGGGTTAAAAGGAGGGTTGAGATTTCGGGGGTCTGTATTGGTGTAGCGATACACCGACGCCCTGGAACGATTCAAAGACTTCTGAACGTCATCAATGCCAACAAGAGCATCAGATTGCGCGGAGACGATGGGGGTTTCCATCGAGATATCAACTGATTGTTGAACTTGTGAGGCCACACTTTCAACAGATCGAGGAAACATTGAGGTCCGCGGGATATTGCTTGATGGCTCGGACGGTAGCAGTTGAGACTCAGGTCGTACAGGGGTATCCAAGAGAAACGGACACTTCCGGCAGCGGCACCAGATCAAGCCGGTGATAGCTTCCAAAACTCTTTGAACTCTTTCCCATGCGCGTCTCCCGCCTGTTGCTGGTGACGCTCCGGGATGTGCCAGCAGAAGCAGAGATTGCCTCACACCAATTGCTCTTACGCGGGGGATACATCCGCAGGATTGGGTCAGGTATCTATGGATACCTTCCGTTGATGTGGAAAGTGATCCAACGGATTACTGCCATTGTTCGAGACGAACTCAACACCGCCGGGGCCCAAGAAACTCTCCTTCCTCAGCTACATCCCGCTGAACTGTGGCAACGCAGTGGCCGATGGCAGGGCTACACCGCCGGAGAGGGGATCATGTTTCACCTTGAAGACCGACAGGGGAGAGAACTGGGACTAGGGCCAACCCACGAAGAAGTCGTGACCAGTCTCGCTGGGGAGCTGTTGCAGTCCTACAAACAGCTGCCGGTGAATCTGTACCAAGTCCAAACCAAATTTCGGGATGAAATTCGCCCCCGTTTTGGGCTCATGCGTGGGCGCGAATTCATCATGAAAGACGCCTACTCGTTTCATGCCAACGAGGCCGATCTCCAGAACACATACCTGGAGATGGATCAGGCCTATCGACGCATTTTTGAACGCTGTGGATTGGCAGCGGTTCCCGTTGATGCCGATAGCGGTGCGATCGGGGGCGCTGCCTCTCAAGAGTTCATGGTCACCGCCGATGCAGGCGAAGACCTGATCTTGTTGAGCGACGACGGCACCTATGCCGCCAACCAAGAAAAGGCCATCTCGACTCCTTCCAAGGCGATCCCCCTCGAAGGGGCCTCACTCGAAGGGACCTCAATGGAGCTGATCAGCACTCCAGATGAGACCAGCATCGACGTGCTTTGCCGCTCCCATGGCTGGCATCAAAGCCAACTCATCAAAGTTTTACTGTTCATTGCCCGCTTGGACGACGGCACTGAACAGCCCCTCCTCATCAGCCTGCGAGGGGATCAAGACCTCAACGAGGTGAAACTGATCAATGCGGTGGGGCGCTTAAAAGGGCAAGTGGTCTTGGACTGCCGTCCAATCCAGGCTGAAGACCTGAACAAACAGGGGATTGACACCATTCCCCTCGGCTTTATCGGACCAGATCTAGACGATGGCGTGCTGCGCTCAGCACGCAGTTGGACGAAACAATTTCTGCGTTGCACCGACAGCACAGCCGCAGCCATGGATCGCATGGTCTGTGGGGCAAATCAACCCGATCAGCACCGCCTCTATGCCACGTGGGCCGATCTCGGTGGAGCACCCAAAAGCCTTGACCTGCGCAAGGCCAGAGCCGGTGAAGCCTGTGTTCACAATCCCGAGGCTCATCTCATCGAAAAGAGAGGCATCGAGGTGGGACACATTTTTCAACTGGGACGAAAGTATTCCGAAGCCATGGACAGCCGCTTCACCAACGAAGCCGGCAAGACCGAACACTTTTGGATGGGCTGCTACGGCATTGGAATTTCACGGTTAGCCCAAGCAGCCGTTGAACAACACCACGACGACGCTGGCATCTGCTGGCCCGCCGCGATTGCCCCCTATGAAGCGATTGTTGTGGTGGCCAACATGCAGGATCAAACCCAGGCCGAACTGGGCGAGTCTCTTTACAAGCAATTGCTTGCTGCTGGGGTGGATGCTCTATTCGATGACCGCAAGGAACGGGCTGGCGTGAAGTTCAAAGATGCCGATCTCATCGGTATTCCCTGGCGCGTTGTTGTCGGTCGTGATGCAAGCGACGGGGTCGTTGAGCTGGTCGAGCGTGCCAACCGTGCTGTGCAGAAGTTGCCCCATGTAGATGCTCTGAAAGAGCTCATCCGCACACTGCGCCCTTAAAGTTCGACAACTTTCAACAGTGTCATGCTCTCAGCACTGGCTCGCCTGTTCAAACCCCTGTCGCGGGCAGCTATCGCCCTGGGATTGGGTCTGTGTTTGCTGCTAACCGCTTGCAGTGGCGACCCAGATGCTCGCCTCACTGGCAACTACGCAGATGACACGATCTCGGTCGCTCAGACGATTCTCGAGGTGATCGATATCCCCCAGGACGATCCCAGCCATGCACAAGCGGAGAGCGATGCACGCTCGTTGATTACCGACTACGTGTCGCGTTATCGCCCCCAGCCGCGCGTGAACGGTCTGAGCTCCTTCACAACGATGCAAACGGCCCTTAACTCCCTCGCTGGCCATTACGCCAATTATGCGAATCGCCCCCTGCCAGAGGCTTTGCATGATCGTCTTGCCAAGGAATTGACCAAGGCTCAAAAGGCAGTTGTTCGCGGAACCTGATCCCACAAAAGACAACAACTTTTGACGTAGGGACACTGGATCTGAAATACTCGCGGATTGTGCAGATCTGCGGCTTCGGGCCGCCGTGTCCTTGGCCAATGTTGTCGTCATCGGCGCTCAATGGGGTGACGAAGGAAAAGGAAAGATCACTGATCTCCTGAGCCGCTCCGCCGATGTGGTGGTGCGATATCAGGGGGGGGTGAACGCAGGGCACACGATCGTCGTCGACGGACGTGTGCTCAAACTTCATCTCATTCCCTCCGGAATCCTGTACCCAGACACCATCTGTCTGATCGGACCTGGAACGGTGGTGGACCCCAAGGTGATGCTTGGCGAGTTGGACATGCTGCTCGCGAATGACATCGATATTTCAGGGCTTCGACTGGCCTCGTCGGCCCACGTGACCATGCCGTACCACCGCCTGCTTGATCTGGCGATGGAAAAACAGCGCGGTGACCGCCGAATCGGCACCACGGGGCGAGGCATTGGCCCCACCTACGCCGACAAATCACAGCGCAGCGGGATCCGTGTCATTGATCTGCTGGATGAGCAGCGACTCCGCAACCGACTGGAAGGCCCACTCACTGAAAAAAATGAGCTCCTAGAGAAGATTTACGGCATCGAACCCCTCGATGGAGAAGCCGTCATCCAGGAATACCTGGGGTACGGCCAGCGGCTCTCCAAACACGTTGTGGATTGCACGCGCGCCATTCACAGCGCAGCAAAAGCTCGTAAAAATATTTTGTTTGAAGGTGCCCAGGGCACGTTGTTGGACCTCGACCACGGCACATACCCGTACGTCACATCGTCCAATCCGGTTTCGGGCGGAGCTTGCATTGGAGCGGGCGTCGGCCCCACCCTGATCGACCGTGTCATTGGTGTCGCCAAGGCCTATACGACCCGTGTGGGCGAAGGACCTTTTCCGACTGAACTCAGCGGCAGCCTGAATGACCAGCTCACCGAGCGGGGGGGGGAATTCGGCACCACCACCGGTCGCCGGCGCCGCTGCGGTTGGTTCGATGGTGTCATCGGCCGTTATGCCGTTCAAGTGAACGGTCTCGATTGTCTAGCGATCACCAAGCTCGATGTACTCGACGAAATGGATGAGATTCAGGTGTGCGTGGCCTATGAACTCGACGGTGAACGAATCGAGTACTTCCCAAGCAGCTCCGATGATTTCGCCCGCTGCAAACCCATTTTTGAAACGATGAAGGGTTGGCAATGCTCCACGGAAGAGTGCCGAAAGCTTGAGGATCTGCCGAAAGCTGCGATGGACTACCTGCGCTTTCTCGCTGATCTCATGGAGGTCCCGATCGCCATCGTGTCCCTTGGGGCGAGCCGAGACCAAACAATTGTCGTGGAAGATCCGATCCATGGTCCAAAGCGAGCCCTCCTAAGCGCTTAACGGCTGACCGCCATACTTCGGAGCGACAAGCGCTCTGGTCATGGCCTCCGACGTCCGATTTTCCAAAACTTGCAGTCTTGATGTCGTCGGCATCGGCAATGCCATCGTTGATGTGCTGGTTCAAACCGACGACGCCTTTCTGACGCAGCACAGCCTGCAAAAAGGCGGCATGGCGCTCATCGACGAACAACAGGCAGAAGCCCTGTATACAGCCAGTGGACCTGGCCTGGAAACCTCCGGCGGCTCGGTTGCCAACACGATGGTGGGCATCGCCCAATTGGGGGGTCGTGCCGGCTTCATCGGACGCGTGAAAGACGATCAACTGGGGGGCATTTTTAGCCACGACATTCGGGCCGTCGGCGCTCGCTTTGACACTCCGGCCGCCACCAGTGGCGCCACAACGGCCCGTTGCCTCATTTACGTCACCCCCGACGCAGAGAGGACGATGTGCACCTTCCTTGGGGCCTCAACGCAGCTCGAACCGGACGATCTCGATCTCTCGATGGTGAGCGACACCAAAGTCCTCTACCTCGAGGGTTATCTCTGGGATAGTCCCGCAGCGAAGCGCGCCTTTATCGCAGCAGCGGAGGCATGCCGTGCTGCCAATGGACAGGTGGCCTTGTCCCTCTCCGATGGCTTTTGCGTGGATCGTCACCGTGACAGCTTTCTCGACCTCGTGAATGGTCATGTCGATGTGCTGTTCGCGAACGAAGTTGAAATCAAGTCGCTGTATCAAACCGACGACTTCGATGCAGCCCTAGAGAGCGTGCGCGGCAGTTGCAGCGTGATCGCGATCACCCGCGGCAGTCAGGGTTCTGTCGTCATGAGCGGCGACCAACGCTGGGACATTGGAATCGTGGGTCTCGGAGAGCTCATCGACACCACCGGTGCCGGAGACCTTTATGCCGGTGGCTTCCTGCACGGCTACACCCAAGGGGAGTCCCTGGAGCGCTGCGGCAAGCTCGGCGCCATTTGTGCGGGGCAGATCGTGACGCAATTGGGAGCTCGCCCTCAGGTTTCGCTCCAAGACCTGGTCAGCACCCATCTGAGCTGAGAAGCTCCATCGCCCAGCGTCCATAGGCCGGTGAAGCCGTCGCCGGCCAACACAACCACTCGGGGGTGTCGTAGCTGTGCAACTCCCCAAGCACTTGCTGAAGCCTCTCGAGGCGATCAGCCGTGGTTTTCATCAAAAGTTGCACCTCACCATCCATCTGGATCTCGCCCTCCCAGTGATAGAGAGCTTCGGTGGTTTGCAGGCTCACACAGGCCACAAGCCGACGTTCGAGAAGCGAACGGGCTAATGCTTTAGCTCGCTGGGCATCACCCTCTGTGGTGAGTACCAACATCAAAGAATTCGACTCAGCCATGGTCGACCCATTTCAGAAAGGCGGCTTCCCCAACAACAGTGTCCACACCTGATGGTGAAGGTGGTCGTCTGAGCAGCAACAAGGTCAACCGCTGCTCTTCCGCAATCCGACGCCATAGACGTTCTGTCATGCCACCGGACTGACGGCAGACCACTGCTGTAATTCCCCAGCGCCGGCACAACGCCCGCTCAACTTGGCCAGGTGGTTCCCCCTGCGACGGTCGCACCACCGCCAGGTGATCAGGGGGCAATCCAGCAGCCAAAGCCGAACGCAAACCCAACCGCGTGGGCATGGCACGGGCAAACAGATCACCCCCTGCCAAGCGAGCCGAAGCCGCGATCCCAGCGAGATGACGTCCACCAACGGCTAACAACAGTCGCTGCCCTGAGAGGGCCATCCTCGATAAATCTGCACCAGATTGGAGCAGATGGGTCACAGCATGGCCCTCCTCCCACGGGCGCTCAAACCGCAACAGCGGTTGCTGCGCGGCTAAGCACGCCTCAGCCAAGTCTTGGCTGATCTTGGTTGCGAATGGGTGGGTGGCATCCACCACCCAGTGGAGCGTTGCTTGACGCTTCAGTTCTTCCGCGATTCCCCGCACACCCCCGAGGGCACCAATGGCCATGCTCTCCACCGCCAACCCCCTGTAAGCCTCCACTGCCGCAGGGCTCACAACACTCACCCTCACCCGCCAATTGCGCTGAAGCAGAGCACTGGTTAGGCGTGGACCATCGCCGGTTCCGGCCAGCAACCAGACACGAGGCTGGTCAAGAGGAGGGTCGTGCATCAGGATGTGCGCCGAAGACAGAAGCAGCCATGAACCATTGCGTGCTCGAGGTCGAGGTGATCGACGCGCCGACGGTTCGATACACCCAAGACAATCAGACCCCCATTGCCGAGATGTCGGTGCGATTCGATCCGCTGCGCGATGGAGATCCTCCAAGCGAATTGAAGGTGGTGGGCTGGGGCAACCTGGCTCAGGAGTTGCAAAATCGCGTTCAGGTGGGCCAACGGCTTTTGATTGAAGGGCGTCTGCGCATGAACACCGTTCCGCGCGGCGATGGCATGAAGGAAAAACGTGCCGAGTTCACTCTGGCCCGCCTACATCCGGTCGGTGCGTCCCCCACCACTTCATCAACGGCCACGTCATCAACAGTCAATTCATCAACCCAAGGATCGCCGACGCCTAGTGGTTCGGCCCGACCTGAGCGCCCGATCCCCAAAGCTGCGCCCGCTGCTACTCCACAACGGAGCGAACCTGAACCAGCGAGCTGGAATGCGGCTCCGCTTGTGCCCGATACGGACGACATTCCCTTCTAAAGCCCTTCAGCGACTGGCGTCTTCATGAAGTTCCGTGGCTCGAATAATCATTTGTCCCAACTCCCGTTCCAGGGCGGCTAAATCAAGTCGTAGATCAGGCCAACGGCCACCATCAATTTGTTGCAGCAACCAACTGCGATCCCCATCCAATTGTTGGAGGAGTTCCTGTATCTCAGATGACGGGGACTGGGACACGGATACGGAGTCTTTAATGAGGTCCCATCCTGGTCGCCAGCCAGTCACAATGGCGACCACCCAGTGGCATCCATGAAGGATTACTTCTCCCCAGGCAGCTTGATTACGGTCGCCGGTGGTGCGCTCACAGTGGTTGGTGCCATCGCATACACGACAGGCAGCGCCAATCTCAGCCTGCCGACGATTTTCTATGGAATTCCAATTTTGCTTGGGGGATTGGCGCTGAAATCTTCCGAATTACCTCCAGCCATGAGGATCACCCCGGTGGAAGCCCTTCGGAGTCAGCGAGAGGCAGCCGATCCAGAACTTGGAAAATTAGTGAACGACGTCACACGGTGGCGCTACGGGCAAAAAGCACATCTCGAATCATCCCTGGAGGCCCTCAAGCTGTGGGACGACGACAACCCCCCTCAACTTGAGGAGATTGAAGAACTCGACACCCAAGACGGGTACGGCCTTCGGATGCGCTTTCAATTGGGAGCGGTTTCCCTTGAACGCTGGACTGAACGGGAGGCGCGATTGGGCCGTTTCTTCGCAAAAGGACTGCGGGCTGAAATCAAAGATCTCGGGGGTGACCAATTAGATCTCTTGCTATTGCCTGTTCAGGCCACCTAGTTGATGAATGATCTAAGCCATAGCGCAAATGACGCCCTACGCGTCTCTGTGCTGAGTGAGGCCCTGCCCTACATCCAGCGCTTCGCAGGACGTCGGATCGTGATCAAGTACGGCGGTGCTGCCATGGCCCACGCCGAACTGCGGGCTGCTGTTTTTCGCGACATCGCTCTTCTCGCTTGTGTCGGCGTTCAACCAGTCGTGGTTCATGGTGGTGGACCTGAAATTAATCAGTGGCTGAAACGGCTTCAAATCCCGGCGGAATTTCGAGACGGCTTACGCGTCACAGACGCCGACACCATGGATGTGGTGGAGATGGTGTTAGTGGGTCGCGTGAATAAGCAAATCGTGAATGGGTTGAACCAATTGGGCGCGCGGGCCGTAGGCCTCAGTGGGAGCGATGGCGGCTTGGTGGAGGCCCGTCCATGGGGTGACGGCAGCCATGGGCTGGTGGGAGATGTGGCCCGTATCAACCCCGATGTTCTGGAGCCATTGCTCAACAAGGGGTACGTACCCGTGATTTCAAGTGTGGCAGCAACGCCGAGCGATGGCCGAGCCCACAACATCAATGCCGACACTGTGGCGGGAGAACTAGCCGCATCTCTCCAAGCAGAAAAACTGATCCTGCTCACCGACACCCCTGGGATTCTTCGGGATCGGGATGATCCTGAATCGTTAATTCGCAAGCTCCGTTTGTCGGAAGCGCGTCAGCTCATCGAAGACGAGGTGGTTGCTGGAGGAATGACGCCGAAGACAGAGTGCTGCATTCGGGCCTTAGCCCAAGGGGTCGCTGCCGCCCACATCCTGGACGGACGTGTTCCCCATGCCCTGTTGCTGGAAGTGTTTACCGATGCGGGGATCGGAACCATGGTTGTGGGCCGCGAAAACCATTCCAGCGAGGCAGACAATTAGTCAGGCTTGAACGAACAACGGCAACTAAACGTCAGCGTCGCTGTTCTGCTTTTGCTCAACCTGCTCCGAACTGAGCGTGTTGCCTTCACCGCTTCGAGCGCAGCCACCGGCCACGGCCATGTTCGAAAACGCGGCAAGCACCATCAGAGCAATCACAACGGTGCCGCCAAAAAAGGCGATGTTTGGATGACGCTTCATCGAGTTAAGCCATTCAGGATTGAAAAGCTATCGAGATCTGACCTTCCAACGTGGGCATCCACTGGCCTCAGGGGCCAAAGCTGGCAGCTCCCCGTGAGGTGGTCGATCGCGATCTTTGACACAACCCAACTCCTCCATGCCAAACCAAGCGGTCCATAAACTGCTCTAAAACCTGGCTTAAAGGCGATGCTCGCCGACCGAGAAAGTCACGGGGGCTGTTACCTGCGGAACAAAGCGTGACAAGTGAACGACCGCCCCTCAATCTCCGTGCCATTGATGCCCACTTGGAGCGTGGGGACTATGGCCAAGCCCTAGAGCTGCTCACCCCCCTGGCAGACGTGCACCCGATCTCAACACCAGAGGGGTCAGAGGTGCGTTTCCTAATGATCACCTCCTGGATGGGTCAAGGGCAGGATGAGCAGGCCTTGACCATGGCTCGCGCTTTGAGCCGGAGCGGTGAAGTGGACAAGCGCCAACAAGCCAAACAGCTGGTCGCCATTCTCGATGCCCCCAGCCTCGAGCGTCCAGACAGCTGGACCATGCAACTGCCTGCACTTGAGGTCACCGCAACAGGGGGGTCTCCTCCAGCCGTGAGTAGCCAACGCCGCTCCAGAAAACCAAAACCTCCACCGCCACCGCCCACCGGTCCCACACGGGCTCCAGCCGTTGGATTTGCCGTCGTCGTGATCGCCGTGCTGGCCGGCCTCACCCTTTTACTGAGCGGATGCGTTCGGATTGATGCCGATGTGGAACTCACCGGGCCAGACCGCATGGAACTCATTTGGCAGGTGCAGAGCATCAATGACCAGCCGATGCCATGGCAGACAAAATTTGAACAAAATTTGAAACGCGAGTTACCTCAACTCCAGATCGAGCATCCAAGTCCAGGCCGTCAACGCATCACCCCTGGAGTTCAATCGTCACGCGACTTGAACCTGCTGTTGCGAACCATGGTGACCCTGGCTGGACGGAGCGCTGGGGTTGAGCCGCTACCGCCGCCGGAGTTCAACCTCGTGGAACGCAATTGGCTGGTCGGAGTCGAACAACACCTTCGCCTCAATCTCGATCTCCGTCATCTCCCCGACATCCCAGGGCTAGAGGTCAATCTGCGGCTCGACCATGGCCAGCTTCAGCACACCATCCACAGCGGTGAGCAAGTCGAGCTCGAACAATCCAGCTGGCGGTGGAGCCCCCTTGGTCTCGGCAGCTTGTTGATTCTGGTGTTGATGGGCTGCAGCCTTCTATTACAAGGTGTTCGCCGCAAGTTGGGTTTCGGATTCCCCGAACTTCCCGCCTAATCAAAGCTGCTGTGGATCCGGGTCGACAGAGAGTGCAACGCCGCGGGGCAATGCCTCCCAAAGCGCCTGACCCGGCGGGAGAGGTAGGGCAGAGCCCACCGGGCCATGCAAAAGAAGTTGCCAACGGCTTCGACCAGCGACTCGCGCGACCGGAGCAGGTGCCGGCCCCAACAACCACCAATTTTGCTTTTGACAGAGGGGCTTCAGACGTTCCGCAAGAACCGATGCAGCGGTGGCTGTCGCGCTGGCTGATTCTCCAGACAAGCGCAACAAACAAGCGCGACTAAAGGGGACCAGGCCCGCCTCGCGGCGCAGCTCAATCTCTTGAGCCAAAAACAGTTCATATCGGCCATCCACCAGGTGTTGAATCACTGGATGCTCCGGGGAGTAGGTCTGAACCAACACCTGCCCTGGCTTCTCCCCTCGGCCGGCACGGCCTGCTAACTGAAGAAGCAGTTGAAGGGCCTGTTCTCCAGCACGAAGATCGGGACGATGCAGCAGTCCATCGGCAGCCAAAACGGCCGCCAAGGTGACCCGAGGCAAGTCCATACCCTTGGCGAGCATCTGCGTTCCAATCAGCACATCTGCCTCGCCAGACGCAAAACGATCCAACAAGCGGCGATGTCCATCGCGCCCACCGGTGGAATCACGATCGAACCTCAGTAATCGCAGGCCTTCCAGCTCTTCAGCGAGGAGCTCCAACACCCGCTGCGTCCCAGCACCGAACGGCTTGAATGCTGTTGATCCACAGTGGCTGCAACGGGTCTCCATCGATTCACGGTGATCACACCAATGGCATCGCAACCACTGCTTTCCCCCCTGACCTCGGTGGACCGTTAGAGCCACGTCGCAGTGCGGACACTGAACCACTTCTCCACAACTGCGACAGCCAAGGAACGGGCTATAGCCCCGTCGCGGAACGAGCACCACGGCCTGCTCACCCTGCTCAGGAAGCGCCGCCAGACGCTCCATCAAAGGGCGACTCACCAATCGCTTATGACCATCGGCTAGTTCATGGCGCATGTCGACCACATGCACCGGGGGTAGATGCTGCTTTGAAATTCGTTCCTTCAGTCGCGCGAGGCGCAAGGGCCCGCCGGGCTGACAGTTCAACCAACTCTCGACAGAAGGGGTGGCACTCCCCAACACCAACCGTGCGCCATGCCGAACAACCCGGTCCATGGCCAAGTCACGGGCGTGATAACAGGGCATCGGTGATTCCTGCTTGTAGGAACTGTCGTGCTCTTCATCGAGCACCACGAGCCCGAGGGGGGCTAGTGGCATGAAGATGGCAGAACGGGTCCCCACCACGACGAGGGGTTGATCCGGATCCAGACAACGGCGCCACCCGCGCACCTTTTCACTGTCACGACATCCGCTGTGATATTCCACAACCCTGGATCCAAACCGACGGCGGCAACGGTCGACCAATTGGGGCATGAGGCCAATCTCGGGGGTGAGCAGCAATACGTGCCTGCCCTTGGCCAGTTCATCGGCAGCCAGCTGCAGATAGACCTCGGTTTTGCCTGAGCCCGTTACACCCCAAAGCAATAAGCCAGCCCCCTTTGGCAAAGACTGATAAACCTCAATCGCGTCTGCCTGCTCCGGCTTGAGGGATTGCGGCAGCTCCAGCGGATCTGAGCTTCGCGCTGTTTCACCATTCCAACGTCGCTGCGTCCGTTCAATCCGACCGTTCCGCTCGAGAGGGCGGAGCAACCCAGCCCCGAATCCAGCAGCTTCAAGATCTTTCTGCCAGGCACCTCCACCACCCTCAGACAACCAATCCAAAAGCTCTTGCTGCCGGGGCGTCGGCTGATGTTCAACATCAGCCGACGCAAGACACTGCACCCACCACAACTGTCGTGCCCCTGCGAGTCCAACACTGCGCGCTTGCCCTAGCCACCCAGACGGGAGAGCCGCTTTCAGCATGCGAAAGGAACTGAGATGACACCGCAACGCCACCTGTTCCAGCCAGCGACTCCAAGAGGGGTCAACCGCAGCCTTTTGAAGCAAGGCTTCCACGGGTTGCAAACCCTGGATGGAAGAGGAGTCCAACGCACGCTCGGAGACGACCAATCCATTCATCGACCGCCCACGCAGGCGGACGCGAACAAGATCACCAGATTGAAGCCCTAGCTCTGTGCTCGCGAGATAGCTAAACGAACGCCCTTCTCGACCAGCCTCCAACCAAACGTCAACCAGCCTCTGGGGTTGCAAAGGCAACTTGCAAACTTCGAAAGACTTCATTAAAATATTGGAGTTGGCCATGGAAGCCAACGCTGCGCTCGATCCAGCGGGAAGACATGCAGTCTTGGAATTAGAGCATCGCTCTAAACCTCAAGACCAGTCTGAGACCACCCCGGACAGCTCAGCACAAATGTGTGTACCACTCGCTTGGCGATCACACCAAACACCATCTCATTTACTCCCGTTAACCCTCCAAATAATCGGAGCGTTGACGGTCTTCCGATTGGCTTACCCCCCACTTTCGTAGAAGACCGCTACCAAAGCTGTATCAGACACGTCCCTGTCGCTTCCTTACCCGCACTCACTACACCTATGACTCCTGCTGCCACCAAATCCGCGAAACCGGACATCGTTCTATTGGCGAACGCCGAGGGACAGATGAAGAATGTGGTGCCGACTGCTAAGGGCGCAACAAAAAAAGCTCCGGCACGGAAACGGAAGGCAAGCTCAAGCGCTGAGGATTTGAATGCGGCAGCAGACGAACTTCTTGCCAAGGCAGACGGCAGCGCCAAGACATCAGAAGGGACAACGAAAAAAGCAGCAACAAAGGCGACGTCAGTGAAAGGCGCGGCCAAGAAAACAACAGCCAAGAAAGCAGCTACACCAAAAGCCAAAACTGCGGCACCAGAACTCACAGCTGAGGAAAAAGCCAAAGCGGCCAGTGCAGAAAAAGAAGCCAAGGCCAAGGCTCTTGCCAGCATCAAGATCGGCCCAAAAGGGGTCTACACCGAAGATTCGATTCGTGTTTATCTGCAGGAAATCGGACGCATTCGCCTCTTACGTCCCGACGAAGAAATCGAACTGGCCCGCAAAATCGCGGATCTTCTTTATCTAGAAGAATTAGCTGCTCAATTTGAAAGCGATAACGGTCGTGAGCCCGATAAAAAAGAGTGGGCAGCACTGGTTGAGATGCCGCTCATTCGCTTCCGCCGTCGGTTGATGTTGGGCCGGCGAGCCAAAGAAAAAATGGTGCAGTCCAACCTGCGCCTTGTGGTGTCGATTGCCAAGAAATACATGAATCGAGGCCTGAGTTTCCAGGATCTGATTCAAGAGGGCAGCCTTGGCCTCATCCGCGCCGCCGAGAAATTCGATCACGAAAAAGGTTACAAATTCTCCACCTACGCCACTTGGTGGATTCGTCAGGCGATCACACGGGCAATCGCCGACCAAAGCAGGACCATCCGCCTGCCAGTTCACCTTTACGAAACCATTTCAAGAATCAAGAAAACCACGAAGGTGCTCAGTCAGGAGTTTGGCCGCAAACCGACTGAAGAAGAGATTGCAGAATCAATGGAAATGACCATTGAGAAGCTCCGGTTTATCGCCAAGAGCGCCCAATTGCCGATCTCTCTTGAAACTCCTATCGGAAAAGAAGAAGATTCACGCTTAGGCGACTTCATTGAAGCCGACATCGAAAATCCTGAACAAGATGTCGCTAAAAATCTTCTTCGGGAAGATTTAGAAGGAGTTCTGGCAACGTTGAGCCCCCGCGAGCGAGATGTGCTGCGGTTGCGCTACGGCCTTGATGACGGGCGAATGAAAACCCTCGAAGAGATTGGCCAGATTTTTGATGTAACCCGTGAGCGGATTCGCCAAATTGAAGCGAAGGCCCTTCGCAAATTGCGGCATCCCAACCGCAATGGTGTTCTCAAGGAATACATCAAATAAGTAGAACGCCAACTCCTCAGTGCGTCTTTAGTCAGTTGTAAAAAGGTGCAAGGGAAACGAGACGCCCAGCTGACGCGAAATAAAACAAACCTCAGCGTTGAGCTGGGGTTTTTCTTTGATCGGAATTTGATCGCCCCAACAACAGCATCAAAATTATTTAATCCAACGTTTGATTGGCATCAACGCTTTCAGTGAATTCCTGGAAGGCCCGTTTCAGTCGTTCCACCGGGGTCTCTTCGAGGGGGCACTCCTGATTCGTGGATTCGGCATAGGCCTGAATCAGCAAAGGATCCGGGTCCAACACAGATGCAACCGCCGATTTGAACAACACCACATTGCTTTGGGTGGTGAGACCCAACAGATAGGGATGCAAACTCCAATCAGACTCTTGGGAGGAGCTTCGCCGAACCAAACGAGGCCGTATGAGCTGGTACGCATGGTCGCCATCCCGGTCGGTGGTGTTCCTGAGACGAGCCATCAACACTTCCCCACTGGAAAGAAGCAACAAGCGGATGCGCCCTTCAGACATCAGTGGTAACAACGCTTCTTGAGCGGAGCTGTCACTCGGTCCCTGACCAAGAACGCCGACTTGGCGCACTCCGTTCACCACTGGACCTGGCATCGCACAGCCGAATACTTTGCGAATGTTAAGCGTTGTTCACAATGTGAATCACGGATTCCCTTCACAAAGGCTATTTCGAAGCGCTCGACTGCGTAGTCTTGGCGGCTGACTCGCCGAATTCATGGCCCTCACCGAACTGCGCATCGCTTCACGACGCAGCCAGCTGGCCATGGTGCAAACCAACTGGGTCAAAGCGGAACTGGAAAAGGCTCATCCAGGCCTGACGATCACGGTGGAGGCGATGGCCACCCAGGGCGACAAGATTCTCGACGTTGCCCTGGCCAAAATTGGCGACAAAGGGCTGTTCACGAAAGAACTCGAGGCCCAAATGCTTGTTGGGCGTGCGGATATCGCTGTTCATTCCTTAAAGGACCTACCGACCAATCTCCCTGAGGGGCTGATGCTCGGTTGCATCACCGAGCGGGAAGATCCCGCCGATGCCCTGGTGCTGCACGCCAAAAACAAACATCTCAATCTTGCGACACTCCCCGAAGGCGCTGTTGTGGGCACCAGCTCACTCCGACGCCTGGCCCAATTACGGCATCACTATCCCCACCTGGAGTTCAAGGACGTCCGCGGCAACGTGATTACCCGTCTGGAGAAACTCGACAGCGGTGCGTATGACTGCCTGATCCTTGCCGCGGCTGGCCTGGGTCGACTCGGCTTTGCAGATCGCATCGACCAATCCATCCCTGGGGATATTTCTCTCCATGCCGTGGGTCAAGGCGCCCTGGGGATCGAATGCGTTGAAAACCAGCCAGACGTGATGGAGATCATCAAAGTGCTCGAGCATGGGCCCACGTCCCAGCGCTGCCTCGCCGAACGCGCCTTCCTCCGTGAACTGGAGGGAGGCTGTCAGGTACCCATTGGTGTGAACACACGCTTTGAGGGCGACCAATTAATCCTCACAGGCATGGTGGCCAGCCTCGACGGGAAGCGCTTGATCCGAGAGCAGGCATCAGGCCCCTCCACCGACCCCGAATCCATTGGTCTTGAGCTGGCGACAACGCTGAAGGGGCTTGGAGCTGGCGAGATTCTCAAGGAGATCTTCGACGCCGTCCGCCCCGAGGCCTAAGCCAACCACAGCCCAATAATGGGCCCAACATTGCCAAGACGTCTGACGGGTGATGCTCGTTGCTAGCTGGATAGGCCTGCAATCGTGATGCAATATTGATATCGTTTGGTCCTAAAAGTGATCGCAAACAGCATTCAACAGACCCAATAAAACTGCAACCAGTGCACGCTTTTCAGAACGCCAATCAATAAAACGACGACTGACAGATTGAAAGCCCATTATGTTTCTTTCCCACACCACACCCGACCAAGCCCTCCAGGTGGCGGCATCTGTTGCAGGAGCGTGTCGACTGAATGAACGCTGGCACTCAGAATTTCAACCTTATTTCCTTAGTCTGATCTTTCGAGAACTTCTCGACGTCAACATTGATTTCAACACGATCAATGCCATTGATGTTGACCAAGCTCAGGCACTTTTCCCAGGAGACTTGCAACGCCGTGAACTGATTGAGCTCCTGGTGCTCACAGAAATGATGCTGAATCCGATCCCGGAAGAGCTCGAATGCTCTCTCGAGCACTGGGCACAGCAGCTCAACGTTCATGATCGAGCGCTAATTCTGGCGAGGGATGTGGCCGGACAAGCCCGTGCTCAGGCCCAGAGCGACTTTTATCGCCTGTTTTGGATGGGAGAAGAAGACCGTGAGCAACAAGGATTCGAAGAATTACTCAAGCAACACGGACCCCAGGCATGGACATTCACGGTGGAAGAAAATCCCGACTTAGCAACACAGTGGCGATCACTCGCCCAACTGCCCGAGGGCACGCTCGGTGCAGCCGTTTGGGCCCACTATCAAAACCATGGCTTCCAGACCCCTGGAGAATTGGGAGGGGCGAATGCTGCACTGGCTCATCACGACTGGCTCCATGTGCTGGGGAACTACGACGTCACGGTGATTGGGGAAGTGGAGAACGCCGCCTTCGGCGCTGCAAGCAGCAACAAACCTGGTGCCACCCTTTGGTTCCTAGGCGTGATGGCGATGTACGAAGGTGGGTTGTTCGACAGTGTTGTGGCGGGTAGCCATCCACATCAAATCTCCGCACCCGGCATGGCCGAACGGGTCGCCCATGCCTTGCGCCGCGGCCGCCAATGCCAGCAAGACCTCCTCGCCATCGATTACTTCACCGTGGCGGATCAACCTCTCATCAAGCTTCAACAAAACTGGGGCATCAACGACTGAAAAAGCCGATCTCAGCCTCGGATTTCCAGGGTTGTCCCCACATCAACAAGGTCAAACAACTGGCGAACGTGAACATTCAGCATGCGAACGCAACCCAAACTGACGGCAGCACGGGTCTTCACCCAATGGGGCCAGGGAGTTCCATGGATTCCGAATTCACCGCGACCGTTGCGATGGAAGGCCAAATAGCGATCACCGATCGGACTTGTTGGACCGCTGAGTTCCTTGCGCTGTCCAGACTTTTCTGAAACGTAAATGGGGTCAATTTTTTTCGTGAGAATCGAGAACTCCCCCTGAGGTGTTGGGGTCTTGGGGTCACCAATCGCCACCGGCCAGGAGCCACGCATTCGACCATCCAGCAGCACGGAGATTTCACGCCGCTGCAGATCCAAAAGAATGCGCGATGGCAACGAGGTATTCAAGGCCAGCTCCTCCGCCCTAACCGGGACTGCCATCGCAAGGGCAACAGCCATAACGGGAAGCACGCACGATGCAATCCGCATGAGACGCATAAGTCCTGCTCGTCTCAAACGTATTCACGGCGCATCAAAGAAACCTCAAATCCAAGCCTGAACATCAATCTCTTCAGAATCTCTTCGTCTCACAAATGAGACAAAAGAGCCGGGTTACGACGTTGTTTGAACTGGCGGTACCCTGCCCACACGCTGTAGAGCCGTGTTGTCCAGTACGACGATCGCCACAAAAAAGCCAACCTTGCTGGGCGGTGAAGCCTTAGCCCAAGCCGTTGCCAGCATCAGCTTTCCGTTTTCTGAGGTTGTACGAAGCCGGCGCAGCTTTATTGCCGCAGCTTGGGCCCTGCGTCGCCACGGGGTCATCTGCCTGCGCGGTGCCGCTTCAAATCAAGACTTGACGTCGATCCGAAATGAGATTGACAACTTATTAGGGAAAATCGAAGCAAACGAGCTATCCAATCTCCAGGACATTGCTTACCTCAATCTTCCAAACCATCGCGTTTTAAAGGGATACAACAACTTCCGAGATGCCGACCGTCCTGTCATTAATTACCGGGTGAAACGACCGGACGGACGGACGGGAAGTGATGCAGGGATGATCGACATATTTCATCCTGAACGACTTTCAATTAACTTAGAAAAGAAGATCCAGAACTGCTTGCATGAAAGATTAATTCAGAGACTATTACTGGTTAGTAGTCTGAATCAAATGAGGGTAAAGTGCCGTAATTTATACCTAAATCAAGGGGTTCAAGACACACGGAGCTATCACTGCGATGGCCGCTCCTTAAAATTTAAATCATTCGTTTACATCAGCGATGTCAATGAACTTGACGATGGTCCCTATTGCTATGTCAAAGGGTCCCATCGCCGACGACGCATGTGGTGGCGCAGTGCAACCTTTAACAAGAAAAATCAACTCGGTCCCTTTGAATTCAGCCAACTTGAAGGTGCCGAAGCGATCTCTCTTTTCGCGAAAGCTGGTGACATGGTTCTCTCCTCTCAAAAAGGAGCCCATTGCGGTCATCCCCAGCATCCCGAAGCAAAACGCACAGTTTTAGTGAATATGTATCAGCGTTAAACAATAAAAAAAGGCGAGGCAACCCTCGCCTTTGAATGAACAGTCTGAAAGCGTTAGTCGACGAGCTTGGGGTCGATTTCAGCCATATAACGAGCCTCACAACTCTTGATAATTTCCACGGCCTTTTCAGTACCAAAGAAACCATTCACTGTGCAAGTACCCGGCTTTTTGAGATCCTTGTAATGCTCCCAGTAATAGGTGGTTTCTTTTTTCCAATGAGCGCCTAGATCTTCAAAGCTCTTGATGTGATCCATACGCTTGTCATCCGCCAAAACGGCGATCACCTTGTCGTCAACCTCACCACCATCGTCGAACGTCATCACACCAATGATGCGAGCCTCCACGATTGATCCTGGGACGAGCGGCTCCGTCACATTGACAATCTCGATGTCAAGGGGATCTCCATCTTCATCCCAGGTACGGGGGATGCATCCGTAGGCAAACGGATACGAGAGAGAGGAATAGCCGACACGATCTAGCTTGAGGTGGCCAGTTTCAGTGATCAGCTCGTACTTATTAATCGTGTTGGAGTTCAGCTCCACGATCGTGTTGAGGCGAAGCTCGGCTTCATCAGCGAATGCGGGCAGCACATGCAACAGATTGGGCATGCTGCGGCTCGGAGCCTGGTCGAGGTTGGCCATGCAAGGCAAAGAACAGCGCCCGGGATCCTACGGGGCAACATCGAATCAGCCCAAACTTCCAGCAAAACGAACGATTAAGTGAAGATATATTTACGATATTGGCACGGAATCGTCCGCAGAAATTATGCGGCACTTAGCGCTGCAAGCTTGCCCTCGAGATACGTCAGAAACGATCCAGCGTCGAGACGGCGACCCGTAACCCGTTCCACCAACTGCTCTGCATTGACGGAGCGACCCAAGGGATGCACATGCTCGCGAAGCCAGGCGAGTAATGGGCTCACATCACCGCGAGCGACATGATCTTCAGGGGCACCAATCGCCTCAACCATCGCTTCACTGATCTGAGCGCTAATCAAATGCCCCAAGAGATAGGAAGGGAAATAACCAAAGAGCCCTTCACTCCAGTGCACATCCTGCAGACAGCCCTCTGCATCGTTCTCAGGGGTCACACCAAGGAGTTCGCTGTAGCGCCGGTTCCATTCATTTGGCAGATCACTCACCGCCAAACCGCCCTCTAATAGGGCGATCTCTAGCTCCGTTCGAATGAGAATGTGCAATCCATAGCTGAGCTCATCGGCTTCCACACGATTCAGCCCCGGCGAGAGTGGATTCATGGCATGCCAGAGATCCCGAGGTGCTTGGAGCGGAGCACCCGCTTCAACAAAACGCGCACACCACTGCTCTGAAAAAGCAAAGCTTCGCGCCACGCGGTTCTCCCAAAACAACGATTGGCTTTCGTGTACCGCCATCGATGTGGCTTGGCCCACCGGCCATGCAAACCACTGGTGGCTTTGATTTGGCAAACCCTGTTCGTACAGGGAATGGCCCCATTCATGCGCCGTTGCGAGGAAGCACGACAAGGGCTGGCCCGGAACCACGCGCGTTGTGATCCGGTAGTCCGATGGACCGAGGGTGATCGAAAACGGATGGGGAGAACGGGCCAGACAGGTGGAGTTCGGATCACGCCCCCAGCTCATCAACAGTTGGTCACACAGAGACTGCTGCGCATCTTCTGACAACTCCCAAGACGCCGAGCGGGAACGGGGCGGTGCCGCCACCTCTGCAACCAATTGAGGAAGGCGCTCTCTCAACGGCGCAAACAACTGCATCAGCCGATCCAATGTGAGATCTGGCTCGAAGGGTTGCGCCAACGTTTCCCAACAGGAGCGTGGCTCAGCCAATTGACGCGCCTGTTCTTGACGGAGGTCGATCAGTGTTTGCAAAGCCGGTGCAAACAAGCTGAAATCTGAGTCTTGGCGTGCCTGTTGCCAGCGGCTGTAGCCATCGGCTTTGGCCGTAGCCAAGGCGCTCACCAAGGCTGGATCAAGCGATTGCTGACGGTGGAGATCCTGCTCCAACAGATCAAGGTTGCGTCCTTGTTCAAGACAGCGCTCACCAACAGACCATGCTTGACGCGCTTCCGCGATGAGCTCGGCATAGGCAGGCGAACTTTGCCTCGCATGCAACTGACTTGCCAAAAGGCTCAACTGCTCCCCACGCCAGGCTGATCCGCTCCTGGGCATTCGGGTGTTCTGGTCCCAATAAAGCGTGCTTTGGATGCTCCCCGTCAGAGCAGTCTCTCGGATATGAGCACCAAGCTTGTCCCAGGCTGTGATCAGGTCTGCCACTGGGCCCCAAAAACTTTGACCATCATGACGATTGGGGCGCATGCTCTGACGGGAAAGGAGACCATCCCAATCAGCGGCGTCTGGCTCTTAAGGAGCGGAAACTAGGCACCGAGCCACCTGTCGAGCGCGTAATCGCCAAGATCAGCGCTCCAATCACCGCAAGGTTGGTGAAACAATGCTGAAGATCAAGGGGATTGGTGTGAAAGATCAGGGTTGTAGGAACAAGAAAAATCAGCAACAACGAAGCGCCAAAAATCGTGTTGCCCCCAAAAACCAAGAACACAGAGCCAACAATTAAAACCACGATGGCGCAAACCAAGAGAGCGCTAGAGAGCGGCTCAGGGATTCCTTTTGATGCAATGAAGGCAGCGGTCCCAGAAAAGTTGCTCATTTTTCCAGGCAACGCGTTTACGAACAGCGCAGCGATACAAATGCGGCCCAGACGATCAAGAGCCCTCGAAAAACGGATGGAACGGTTCAAAAGAATTGGCGTAGGGGCTGAAGGTTTGGTAGCCGATCCGAACCCGACGTGCCACTGGTGAGCGCCATATTCAAAGCCGAGGACTTAATCCATGCATCAACAAAAAAATAATGCTCAATTTGTCCCATCGAAGATGACGTCACTAACTAAATTTAATCTGGGGAAATCGCTCAGAAGCAAAGCATTTTGTCGGTGCTTCTTTTCCCCATTTCTCCATCAGAGAACGCAGCGATCTCCGCAAAGAGTGTCCAAGTCCGACCGACCGGTCCATTGCAGTCGCCTTGACGCCCAAAACCCATAGGCAAGGTTGGCCAAGGGAGCAACGAAAGGCCAGCGGGTGGGGGCATACAACCAGCCCAATCCAATGAGGCGGTAGGCCTCTCGAAACACCGCAATGTCTTGGAGCACATCCCCATTCGACTTCAAGGCATGGATTCGACCCATTGCCATCCGATAACTGATACCTGCGTAAGCAGTGGGGTCGTAATCCGGCGCGTCGATATCGACAAATGCAATGCGGTGATGGGGATCACGCCCGCGTAGGAAGCGGACCTCTCGGACGCACAAGGGACATCCACCGTCGAATAGCAATGTCAGGTCTGGCTGATCAGAACGGGACATGCTGAGCACACAATGCGTCACCACGTTGGCCGAAAGTTGAGGACAACCGTGACCACCAATCTTGGGGGCGGTGCGGCGAGGGCAGAACCATTCCAAACTTCAACGATGTTGTCGTCATCAGGCCACACCAATGCCCCTCCGCCAGGTTCTGCATCAATTGGACCTTTCGACCCCTGGCCGAGGCTTCACCCGTATCGATCAGACCTTGAATGCATGGCTGCGTACCACTGGGTTACACCAAGGTGTGCTGTATCTCACATGCCTCCACACAAGCGCCAGCCTCACGGTTAATGAGAATGCGGATCCTCGGGTTCTTCAAGACCTCGAGGCTTGGATGGCGGATGTGGTGCCCGAAAGTCGTCCATACGTCCATAACGACGAAGGTGCCGATGACATGCCAGCCCACATCCGCACCGCCCTGACGAGCCAAACCCTGAGCCTGAGTGTTCAAGATGGTCGTCTGGTTTTGGGAACTTGGCAGGCCGTTTACCTCTGGGAGCACCGCAGTGCCCCCCATCAACGAACGGTGGTGTGCCATTTGATGGGGGAGGAGCAACCCCTTGCAAAGGAATCCCTTCGGATTAACGAAACCATTCAATCCCGCCACGATGCAGAAGCCTGGGCAACCGATGGAGGGGTGGAAACCGAGGTGGACCTTCTTGTCGACCGTCTCCATGATCTCGCCGACAAACCAAGCCAGGATGGGCATTCCCACTGATTCGACGATGACAACACAACGACTGAATCAGGAGCAAATCGAGGCCTTGGCAAGCCGACTTCCGCTGTGGACCGTGACCGATACGTGCCTTCACCGGCAATTGGTTTTTAAAAACTTCGTTGAAGCCTTCGGATTCATGGCCCAAGTCGCTCTGTTAGCGGAAGCACGCAATCACCATCCAAATTGGAGCAACGTCTACAACCGAGTGACGATCGAGCTCACCACCCACGACCTTGGTGGGCTCAGCAGCCTTGACGAGGAGCTGGCCTCTGCAATTGACGATCTGCTGCCAGCATGACCTCAGAACAGCTCGCGTTATGACCACCGCCCCTGCCCCAACCGGGGTGCCCGTCACCATCCTGAGTGGCTTTCTTGGTGCAGGTAAAACAACACTGCTGAATCACATCCTGAGCAATCAGCAGGGTGTGAAAACAGCAGTGCTTGTCAACGAATTTGGCGAGATCGGTATCGACAATGACTTAATCGTGACCACTGGTGAAGAGATGGTCGAACTGAGCAATGGATGCGTCTGTTGCTCGATCAACGGCGAACTGATGGAGGCTGTCGAGCGGATTATTGATCGTCCGGAACCGATGGATTACATCGTGGTGGAAACCACGGGATTGGCGGATCCATTACCCGTGGCCATGACCTTTTTGGGGAGTGAACTTCGCGATCAAACCCGCCTCGATTCGATCATCACCCTGATCGATGCTGAAAATTTTGACGATGACGTACTCGCCACAGAAGTGGGTCGATCTCAAGTGATCTATGGAGATATTTTGCTTCTGAACAAGTGCGATTTGGTTTCGGAGGATCGCCTCCAAAGCGTCGAACAACAATTGCGCGACGTCAAAAATGATGCACGCATTTTGCGCTCCGTCAAAGGAGACGTGCCTCTTCCGCTAATGCTGAGCGTCGGCCTCTTTGAATCCGACAAGGTCGTCGGATCCGACTCCAAGACCACCAGCCAAGACTCTGAGCACGACCACAGCCATGGGCACGACCACAGCCATGGGCACGACCACAGCCATGGGCACGACCATGCCGATCATCTGGAAATCGAGGGATTTACATCCCTGTCATTCCAAAGCGACGGGCCCTTTGCTCTGCGGAAATTTCAGAATTTCCTCGACAATCAGATGCCGCAAGAAGTGTTCAGGGCGAAGGGCATTCTTTGGTTCAACGAAAGCGAGAAACGCCACGTCTTCCACCTCGCTGGCAAGCGTTTTTCCATTGACGACTCCGAATGGACGGGTGATCGAAAAAATCAACTCGTGTTGATCGGCCGAGACCTCGACCACGATCAGTTGCGCCAACAATTGCAGGCGTGTGTCGCCAAAGATGCTGGAAAGGGTTTTTCCTGAACAGGCAGGAGTCAAAAAAGCCGACTAACGTGCGCGCATGCAAGACACCTTGATGGCTGAGCCCTTCGTCCTTGTTTCACTCCTGTTAATCACCAGTTTTCTGTTGTGGCTTCTGGCCGACTCAGACGATGACAACAGTGGTGGCGGCTTAAGACAGCCCGTTTTGGTTCCAATTCCAGTTCGTCGTAACCAGCACTGATCCGCCAATTCTGAGCAGCTCAGAATTTCCCCACATTCGTGGGGCTTTTTTTTATCCAGGTCGGCGAAGCGCAGCGGGTTAAGCCAAACCACTCGCCAAGCCTGAGCAGGGGCCGAGCCAACGTGTGCCGAATCGGATGAGATGAGCAACGCAGCCGAATTCGCCCCTAGAGATCCCGACCGAAGAATTCTTCAAAAGCCATGAGCCGGAAAGTACTGGCTGGATTAGCCGCCGCCCTCGCCTTACTAGCGATTTGGCCACTGTTCAACCTCATCGCAGAAGGGCTGCAGGGGCTGTTCAACGGGTTAGGCAGCCTCGGACCGGATGGAGGCCGTCAAATCCGAGGAACCCTGTCCCTGCTCCTCGGAAGCGCCCTCGTTGGCACCGTCATTGGCACAGCTAACGGCTGGCTGCTGATCAACTGCCGCTTCCCTGGACGGCGATGGCTCCGCATTGCGCAGCTGATCCCATTGGCCACACCCGCTTATCTCCTCTCAGCCACCTTGGTCGACCTCGGAAGTCGCCAGGGTTGGCGCATCCATGGGCTCGGCTGGGGCGTGGTCGTCATGGCACTGGCGACCTACCCCTATGTCTTTCTGCTCAGCACCGAAAGCTTTGCCATGAGTGGACGACGGCAGCTGGAGGCCTGTCGGAGTTTGGGGGTGGGACCTTGGGCTGCATTCCGAAGGGTTGCACTTCCCATCGCCATACCCGCGATCGGCGCTGGCGTGGCCTTGATGGGAATGGAAATTGTGAATGAGCTGGGTGCCGTTCAACTGCTGGGCATCCCAAGCCTCTCTGCGGGGATTCTTGAAGCCTGGCAAGCCGATGGCAATCCCACGGGTGCGATCAGCCTTGCGCTCATCACCCTGATCATTGTGCTGAGTCTTGTGATGGGGGAGCGGCGACTGCGCCGACGCAGCCGCCGCTGGAGTGACGGCGTTGCCGGTGGCGATGCCACGGCTTGGCCCTTGAAAGGGGTTCGTGCCCTAACCGCCCAATTACTCGCAGTCATTCCTCCGGTCCTGAGCCTCGGGACTCCTTTGTTTTGGGTGCTCACCAATTTGGATCAACTCCAAACCAACTTCACCAACGACCTACTCCAGCTCAGCCTGCGCAGCCTGTTTCTTGCTTTAGCCGCGGCCATTCTTGCCGTCGGCGCAGCGGTATTGCTGGCCATTGCCAAACGCTGGAGCACTGCACCCTGGTTGCGCAGCCTGACGTTTCTGGCAGGCATGGGCTACGCCATCCCAGGCACAGTTTTGGCGCTCGCTCTTCTCCTCACTGGAGCACCCTGGCAAATCGCACCTCTCGCCCTATTGCTGTGGGGCTACAGCGATCGCTTTTTAGCCGTCGCCAAAAGCGGCCTTGATGCAGCTTTGGAACGCATTAGTCCCAACCTTGATGAGGCCGCCACAGGGATGGGCTTCGATTGGCATCAGGTTCTCCGCAGAATTCATTTGCCGCTTCTGCGCGGACCCATGACCGTTGGACTCCTCTTGGTCTTTGTCGACACGATCAAAGAGCTTCCACTCACCTTCGCGTTGCGCCCCTTTGACTTCGACACCCTTTCCGTACGGGTGTATCAATACGCAAGCGACGAGCGATTGGCAGAAGCTCTGCTCCCGGCTCTGATGATCCTTGTCTTAGGACTAATTGCGTCAATGGCCCTGGTGCCCACCCTGGATCAAAGTTCCAACAGGAGATCCATTCAGGATTAAGTGCGCCGAGCGAACCATTCAACGATCTGGCGATCGGCACGGAACGATCCAACCGCTAAGACATCAGCCAGCGTCGAAATCAATCGATAACTGAGCACCACCGCTAACAGTGGAGCTTCAGCCACAGCTCCGCCAAGTCGCAGCAGCAGAGCGGTTTCAAAAACTCCCAACCCACCGGGAGCACCCGGCACGACCAAACCAACGGCGTAGGCCAAGCCAAAGGCTGCGAGCCACTGCGACAGCACTGGCTGGGCCAAATCAAAGGCTTGAACACAACAGTAAAAACCAGAAAAGCGACACAGCACAAACATCAGTTCGGCAGCAAAAGGCGACCAGGGATATCCCGTGCGACCACTGCCCTCAACCTCGAGTGGGCCATCTCCAGCCGTCTGAAGCTGGGTCGCTTTCGATCGCTCTAACCGCTGCAGGATTGGCTCTCGCCAGCGGGGTAGTAGCAGCAACGCCGGGATGGGAGCCAACAAAACCAGACCGTTCTGCCATCCACCGCCCATCAGCATCAGCAGAGATGCCGCCACAATCAGTAGGGGATCAAGGATGACCCCGGCCAAAGCTGGGCCCCCTCCCATCGAGGGTCGAAGCGCACGCACACGCTCCACAAGGTGCCAGATGCCCCCGGGCAAATACTTCAGCAGGTTGCTGCGTACAAACAACGGCACCACCGCTAGGTCGTCGGGCACAGAACCAAGCCAGCCCAACACGACGCGCCAGGCCACGCCATTCATCAAAATGCTCAGCCAGGTGAGCCCTAGCCCAAGCACCAGCCACCACCAGCCTTGGCTATCCAAACTCTGCTGGCGCAATTGTGCACCCTGCTGAACGAGAGCCACACCAATAAAGGCAAGGCTCGCCAAGGTGATCCACAACTTTGGCGACCGCCATTGGCCCATCACCAACTCCAGTCCGCATCGCTGATGAATGGAGCCGCTACCGCCGCCATCCGCAACTCCGCCACAGAACACCCGGTGCGACGACTCATCAACTCCAAATCATCGGCCTCGGGTTTCACTGTGCAACGACCATCAGGCCGCTTGACCTGCTTGGCGGGAAGCATGCCCCAAGGGGTATTGAGCAATCCGATCCGGCGTGGGAGCAACCAGCGGCCCTGAAGGCGTTCTCGCACACCAATGCTGGTGCCAGCGTTGAACCACACCTGCCGCAGCCGTTCTGCCAGATCCGGCTCCACTAGGGCGATCACCCCATGGCCAGATCGCCCCTTTTTCATCACCAAGGGGTGGGCTGCCACATCAACGGCCCCTGCCTCTCGCAGCCGTTCCAAGAGCAAGGCCAGATCCTCTGGCGTGGCGTCATCGAGCCATGCCTCCTGAACAACAAGGGGCTGCCATCGCGGAATATCCCTCAGTTCTTGATCAGCGAGTTGTTGATCAGTGGTGTCGAGCAGCAGCCGCACCAAATTGGGCCGATCCAATTCACGGTGTCCTAGGCCAATACCCACCATCGCTGGCGTGATTCGGGCTGGTGGAACGAAGCCATCAGCCCAAACGGCCATTAAGGCCAAACCGGTGGGAGTCACCAGCTCCCCCTCAGGGGCATGGGGACTCTGGAGCAGAGGAACATGGTGACGGCGGGCCAGCTCCAACACAGCTGGCACCGGCACAGGGAGAAGGCCATGGGCTGTCCGAACCGTGCCTCGTCCAGCGGGCAGAGGAGAACAACAAATCCGTGAAGGATTGAGCTGGTGAAGCGCTGCACAAACCCCCACCACATCCACAAGGGCATCGACAGCACCCACCTCATGGAAATGAACAGACTCGATGGACGAACCGTGCACGGTTGATTCAGCTTCAGCGAGGGCTGTAAACACCGCCAAGACTCGATCCTTTAACGCAGTTAAGAGAGGTGCCTCAACAATTTGCTGTCGAATATCAGCCCAGTGACGATGGGGAGGTTGGCTTTCCAATCCCGTCACGCTGACCCGCTGCCCGCGCAGACCGCCACTGCGGGCCTCGACGACATCAATGCGATAACGACCAGCCAGCCCCAAGCTGTTGAGCGGCTCCTCGATCGCCGAGATCGGAACACCCAGGTCGAGCAGACCTGCAAGGAGCATGTCTCCCGCCAAGCCGGTGGGGGCATCGACCCAAAGCGTGGTCATCTCGCCAAGCGTGGGGCGGTCTCCAACAGAGCTGTCGCCTGTTGGTCAAGTTGATCGCGCTGGTCACGTAACTGTTGCTCGATCTCGCGACGGGCGCGGCGTTGCTCCCGTTGCGCTGTGTTGGCGTCATGACCGGACATTCCCCAGAGACGGCCCAGGAGAGCCCGATCATCAGCACCACCGCGAGCTTTACCGAACACCAACTTTTCTGCGGCAATGCCCGCTTGAAGGACTCGACTCCAGCGGCGCAAATCCTCGAGGGTCATACGCACGCTTTCAGGAACGACAAATTCCGTGGCGCCGTTACTCGCCAACCCTGCCTGGACGCAAGCGAGCGTTCCAACCAAGACCCGCTGTACGGGCAAAGCCTCGGTTTCGGCAATTAGGAGATGTCCCGCTTCATGCACCGCAATTCGGCGCAAACGCTCCTGCCCCCCAGGCAAGGCTTCCGCCAAGATGTGCCCCCCCATGCCTTGCCAACTCGCTGCATCGACGCTGAAGGCGATCAGGCCACCAAGAACGAACACAACAATCCAGGCAGACGACAAGCCCATCGCAGGGCCGAAGGCACCAAGACCAGTAATCCCCGCCACAACCAAACCGGCCCGCAAGGTGCTTGTGGAGCCCTGACCCTGCTCTGCCATCAACGGCTGCTGCGGGTGGTAGCCGCTCCCCGGCCACCCTTGGATTTACCGCCACGAGTCGGCATCGGTGCGATCACTTCATGCTGCTCTAAGTGAAGTTCTTGACCCTGACGACGAAGGTCGAGACTCACGAAATGACGCAGGTGCTCGAGGGGAAGTTCACCTTTGACCGACACCTTGAACGGCAGTGGACGTTTGCCATCGGGACGGGGGAGCTGGCGCACTTTGACCACCATCTCGCCGGTTTCAGGCTTGGTGTAAATCAACTCCCCGCGAATCGAGAAGTAGTCGTCACCTTGCGGGAGCGTGTCATCTACATCGTTTTGGTCAGGAGAGAGGGTGCTCGGCTCCCAAACACCAGCGATCTGGAGGTGAAGATGTTCGCTATCGCGACAACGGGGATACACCACCCAGAGATGGGGGTGGTCCATGGCTAAGTGCCGGCGCATCAGGGTTAAAACCCTGCCGAGCACAACGGTTTCAAGTTCAAGGCCATTGGAGTCCGTCAGCACGCCACGCGTGACCTGGTCGGGGTCTGTCGGGGTATAAGTGCCGCGAACTAGACCGATGGCCCGGAACTGCAACGGTTCGGTGACCGGGGGAATCGGATGGGCGCGCATTGAGCTGGTCCGGGCGGAGCAAAAAATCCGTGTGGTGACTGTAGCCAGCTCTCAGCAATCGCCTCAGACTGGCGAGGCTGATCAAGGTCCATGCCGCACCCAAAACGGATGCTCCTGCTGGGCCTCTCCCTTGTCGGCGCTTCATTTTTAGGCTGGAGCGTTGCCGCATCGCTCAGCAGCCAAACCTCTGCAATCGCCAATCGGACGGATGACGATCTCCAGGCAGAGCAGCTGCTCGATCGCCTCGAAGCGCAGGGTGAGCTAGCGCCAAACACCCGCCGCACCCTGCTCGAACGCCTCCTTGCCCAAGGTCGTTTTGAGGACGCTTTACGAGTGCTCCAGCCTTGGCGTGCGGAGCAACCTCGTTCCCTCAAGCTCGCCCTACTAAGTGCCGATCTTCAACGACTCACTGGCGATACCGATGGGGCGCTAAGCGAACTCAAGCAACTCCTGCACTTGCATCCACTCGATGCCGAAGTTCTGCAGTTGCTGCTGTTAGTGGAGCAAACCAATGGCAATGAAAAGCAAGCGCTGAAAGATCTTCAAAAACGCTTCAACAGCCAACAACCTGGAACCCGCTTAGAGCTGGGCTTGTTACTCGCCGATGCCCAACGCCAAGGGGGGCAGCCCCAGGCAGCGGCAGATCTGTATCGCCAACTTGCTAATGAATCTCCTTCTGACATCCGCCCTCCACTCGCCCTGGCGTTACTGAAACGCGACGAAGGAAAGGTTGAGGATGTGCAAGCGCTCCTTCAAGAGGCACGCCAACAACAAACAGCCAACGGTGACAACATCGACTTGATCGACCAACTGGCAGTGAGCTGGGGATTGGATGCTGCCCGTCTGCACTCAACAAAGTCGACAATCCCAACACCTATGGCTGCTGCTGATAGGCCTTGAGTGCTTCATCCACTGCGTCTGATGGGGCTGTGGCATCGTCCATTGCACCAGACCTGCGGATGCGGTTGAGGAGGTCCATCGGGTTGGTCGCATCGAGCACACTGCCACCAGCGGATCCAGCGGAATCCGGGCTGTAAATCTGACGCTCTTGGGGCGTCTCATAGGCACTCCCCATCTGAGCGACGGCCGGGCAACTGACAACTGGTAACAGAGCAACGATGGCCAACAGAGGCACCGCACAACGGCGAGACATACGCAAATTGGGGATTGGCGGATGCTAAGCGTCAAGTTCATTGCCAAGCAGCCGTGCGGATCGCAACCTGGAATGTGAATTCAGTGCGATCACGCCTGGATCAAGTGCTGAGCTGGCTTGAGCAAGCTCAACCAGATTTGCTGTGCCTGCAGGAAACCAAAGTGGATGACCCACTGTTTCCCTTACAAGCCTTTGAAGCCAAAGGATGGCGGGTCAGCTTCCATGGTCAAAAGTCTTACAACGGCGTGGCACTGGTGAGTCGTGCCCCCCTCGATGACGTGCGCTGCGGATTCGTTGGAGAACTCGATAAGGATCCAGAAGCGTTTGAACTGGGAGAGCAAAAGCGCGTCATCAGCGCATTAATTGATGGGGTTCGCGTTGTGAACCTCTATGTGCCCAATGGCTCCAGCCTGACGTCTGACAAATATCCCTACAAACTCAAGTGGTTGCGCTGCCTCAAGCGCTATCTAGAGCAACCCTTGCAACGGGGTGAGCCGCTATGTGTCGTTGGGGATTTCAACATCGCTCTTGAGGCGAGGGATATGCATGATCCCGATCGACTCAGTGGCGGGATCATGGCCAGCGATGCCGAACGTGAAGCGCTGCAAATGGCCCTCGAGAGCGGCCTACAGGATGTCTTTCGTGTTTTCGAGCCGGATGCAGGGCATTGGAGTTGGTGGGACTACCGCACCGGCGCATGGGATCGAGACCGCGGCTGGCGGATTGATCACATATATCTCTGCGACGAGTTGTTGGGGTTAGCCCGCAGCTGCGTGATCCACAAACAAGTACGCGGCAATGAAAAACCCAGCGATCACGCTCCTGTGAGTGTCGATTTGGATTGGCCACCAAGCGATGACGACGAGAGCGGCGATCACGAAACCGATGACTTGCTGTTTTGAGTCAAAACAACTCAACAGGGGACTGAAGCGTCACCGAACGCTTCGCGGATTCACCGCACGTGCGTGGGGTGGGAAGAACCTTGCCAGGGTTCGCTCGATTATCAGGGTCAAATGCGCGTCGCAATAACCCCATGGTCTGCAGGTCCTCTGGAGCAAACATCCAATCGAGATAACAGCGTTTGTCTGCTCCGACACCGTGCTCGCCGCTAATGCTTCCCCCTACAGCGAGACACTCTCTCAAAATTGCTGCACCAAGATCCTTCACCCGTTGTTCGGCGTTGGGCTCTGCAGCGGAATAGAGGATCAGCGGATGCAAATTGCCATCACCCGCATGGAACACATTGGCCACCGGAAGTCCATGCTCCTGGCTGAGACGTTCGATCGCCGCCAAAACGAACGGAAGGCTGCTTCGGGGGACGACACCGTCCTGCACGTAGTAGGTGGGGGTGATTTTTCCCACTGCCGAGAACGCGGATTTGCGGCCTTTCCAAAGCACCGCACATTCCGTTGGATCTTCGGCTCGACGCAGTCCGCGGGCACCAGCCCCACGGCACAGCTGCTCAGCCCGTTCAGCGGAAGCCTGGACCTCCGCTTCCTGCCCATCAAGTTCAATTAGCAACACCGCCGCAGCGTCCCGCGGATATTCGTCGTACCCGAAGAAATCATTCACCGCATTGATGGTGACGTTGTCCATAATTTCCATCCCGGCTGGCAGCAAACCTGCTGCCGTTACGGCCCGCACCGCTTCCCCCGCAGCCTCCATCGTTTCGAAATCAGCGAGCAGCACGTTGACGCATTCCGGCGCTCGCAACAGACGAAGCGTGATGGCGGTGGCGATCCCTAGCGTCCCCTCACTCCCGATGAAGGCGCCGCGCAAATCGAGCTCTTGAGACTCAGCCAAGCCATTACCGAGCTCGGTCACGCTGCCATCGGGAAGCACCACTTCCAAACCGAGCACGTGATTGCTGGTTACCCCGTACTTGAGGCAGTGCACACCGCCAGAGTTCTCGGCCACGTTGCCCCCAATACTGCAGACCACTTGGCTGGAAGGATCCGGCGCGTAATAGAAACCATCGCCAGCGACAGCCCTGGTGACCCAGCTGTTAATCACCCCGGGCTGCACGGTGACGCGGTGGTTTGCCAAATCCAGTTCAAGCACGTTGCGCATGCGGCTCGTGACCACAAGCAGTGCTTCCTCATCCACCAAAGCCCCCCCCGACAGACCCGTTCCACTACCCCGCGCCACAAAAGGAATGCTGTGGGCGTGGCAACAACGAAGAACAGCAGCGACTTGCTCCGTTGTTTCCGGCAACACCGCCAAGGGTGGACATTGGCGCTCCAGCGTCAAACCATCACAGTCGTAACTCAGTAACTCTTGACGTTTCGAAACGACCCCGCGGGCGGGGAGTAGACGGCGGAGATCCCTTTCCAGAGCAGCCCAGTCGTAGGACATGTCATCCCCCTAGATGGTTGAACGATAGGCAGGTCGAACGGGCAATCTGCCGCGATTGGGACACAGAACAGACGCATGTGGACGTTCTTGGGTCAGGATGATGCACGGTTTGCATTTGCCTCTTGGCGTCGGTTCCTGTGACAACACCTACGTTGAACACCAGCCGCTCCCAGGCCATCTTCGGCGCAGCGCAGGGCCTGATGCCCGGTGGAGTGAGCTCTCCAGTGCGCGCGTTTAAGTCTGTGGGTGGTCAGCCGATCGTGTTCGATCGGGTCAAGGGTCCCTATGCCTGGGATGTCGATGGGAATAAATACATCGATTACATCGGTAGCTGGGGGCCCGCCATCTGTGGCCATGCCCACCCGGAAGTGATTAGCGCGCTCCAGGAAGCGATCGAAAAGGGCACCAGCTTTGGGGCCCCCTGCGCCCTCGAAAACACTCTGGCGGAAATGGTGATCGACGCTGTACCCAGCGTCGAGATGGTCCGCTTTGTGAACAGCGGCACCGAAGCTTGCATGGCTGTGCTTCGCCTCATGCGCGCCTTCACTGGGCGCGACAAGGTGATCAAGTTCGAAGGCTGCTATCACGGCCATGCCGACATGTTTTTGGTGAAGGCAGGGTCCGGCGTCGCCACCCTGGGACTTCCCGATTCTCCTGGTGTTCCTCGCAGCACCACGGCCAACACCCTGACGGCGCCTTACAACGACCTCGAGGCCGTGAAAGCTCTGTTCGCAGAGAACCCAGATGCCATCTCCGGCGTGATCCTCGAGCCCATTGTGGGAAATGCTGGATTCATTCAGCCCGAGCCAGGCTTCCTTGAGGGTTTGCGAGAACTCACCAAAGAAAATGGAGCGCTACTCGTCTTTGATGAAGTGATGACTGGATTCCGCATCAGCTATGGCGGAGCCCAAGCGCACTTCGGCGTCACACCAGATCTCACCACCATGGGAAAAGTGATCGGAGGCGGTCTTCCAGTTGGAGCGTATGGCGGGAGGGCAGAGATCATGCAGATGGTGTCCCCAGCGGGGCCGATGTATCAAGCCGGCACCTTGAGCGGAAACCCACTGGCGATGACCGCGGGCATCAAGACCCTCGAACTGCTGAAACAACCTGGGACTTACGAGAAGCTTGCGGCCACGACTGAACGGTTGATTACTGGCATCAAAACTGCTGCTGGCGAAGCCGGTTTCCCCATCACGGGAGGCAGCGTCAGCGCCATGTTTGGCTTCTTCCTCTGCGAAGGCCCCGTTCGCAACTTCGAGGAGGCCAAGGCCACCGATGCTGAGCGTTTTGGCAGGCTGCATCGCGCCATGCTGGAGCGCGGTGTTTATCTCGCACCCTCGGCCTATGAAGCCGGCTTCACGTCATTGGCCCACTCCGATGCCGACATCGAAGCAACGATTAATGCCTTCCGAGAGAGCTTTGCTGCCATCGGCTAAGCCTCGAATTTAATCATTGCAGGCATTTATTCCACCGGTTCCTCCCGCTTTGATCTGCACGATCGAAGCGGTGGAAAGCAGCTGGTTAAAAACGCCCATTCAGGCTATTCGTGAGCTCGAACATCAAAGTTTCCGAGTAATTCATGCTCCGGATTCAACTGAGAAAAAAAGCGCGGAGCGAAAAGCAAAAGTAAAAGTAGAACCAAGAACAGTGATTGATAGCCGGCTCACAATTCTGGCTGAAAACTTTCAATCATTAGGACGCTGGCAGTCGGGAGCCATCGGATATGGACAGCTCAATTACACGTGGTCATTCCAGGCTCCATTGGGCTTCGTGGCAAAGCAACATCCCAGCAAAACTTCAAACACAATGAATACAACAACCATTTACGTTCAAGGCAGTTTAAAAATCAACTCACAACTGCAATTTGAATTGCACAATCTTTCAACATTGAGACAGGACACATCAAGCGATTTGATCAACAGATTGGACGAACTAGCCAAGGGAAGCTGCATTCAACAATCACGATCTTGATTGCACCAAGAAAACAATATTTTTTAAGAATAAATCCCTTTCATTTTTTCATGCAATTGGGTGTACCCAACGCATCAGTGCTTTGTCAGGTCTAGCAATATCCGTAATATTTTCATAGACAAAATCTTGCCAACCAATCTCTGGCAATCCGGCAAAGAGCATCAGATTGAGTGGAAACTCCTCAGAGTCGGTACAACGACGAAAATCATCACGAAACAGAAAAATTGGTTTACCTAAAGCCATGGCAGCACCCAGTTCCACCATGACGCCCTCATCAGGAGGCGTTCCATTCACGATCGCAAAAAGAGCATCTGCATCACGAACATCTTGAAGATCTTTTTGTGCAACGCGATAAGCCCAGCCAGGTTCTGCAAAATCAATCTGGCCATTGCGCGTGAAAGGCTCCCAAACCTCTAATCCAAGCGCAGTCAATGCATCAATAAATTCAGGAAGCAACAGGCGTTTCCACTGCTCAGAAAAGCCATAGGGCGATGCCAGATAAATGGTGCGGCGCATCTAATTAGGAATCAAGACGAGATTGGCGATAGAGGCTTTCGTCAGCAATCGCTTTTGCGGCATTTTCCCAAGGAAACAAAAGCCACTCAGAACTCAAGCTCACCTCAGCGGCATCCCACCATTGGGGAGCAGATTTGCTGATCCAAACGGCATAGGTGGCCTGAGGCCATTGAAGCCGAAGCCCTTGCAAGGTCCGTCCTGTCTCAAAGACATCGTCGACGATTAAACAGTGGTTGCCGGGTTCCATTAACAGAGGAAGTCCTAAGGAATGACTCAGCCCTACGGCCAAACAAAGACCACCCCGAGGGACACCAAACACACCGTTCAGGGATCGACCGCTATATCGCTCTGTAAGGACTTGAACGCAGGCATCAAAATCAGCCCAATTGAGTTGCTTCATGCCGTGAGAATGGCATTTCAACGCTTGATCAGCATCCATGATTCAAGAGATTCCTCCCCAAGAGCAGATGCGCAAGTGGTTCCGTAGTCACCTGCTGTCGCGCGACGTTGAGCTCCAGGAGCTGTATGAGCTCGAGCAGGGTGAACTAGACCTTCTAATGGCAGAAACTGCAGAGATCCGCTCCGATGCTGAAAACCGGTCCCGCAGCCACGGACGCTGGTGCACAGCTGGTTATGTGCTCGAACTTTCCAGGATCATTGATCAACGCAGGGCCTCTGAGAAATCACTCGATAGGCAGTGATGCCTTAAACGATCGATCAACCTGGCAAGACATGACGATCAATCCCCACCCTATTGAGCAACCGAGAAGGCCAAGACTGGCGAATTTTGTAATCGGATCTCAATTGACGCAACACTCTTTTCTGGTAACTAATTTTACTTGGTTTATCGGCCAAAATTTTCTCTATATCCTTGATTTGATTATGAATAGAACGCTTGCGGAAGACTCCATAAATACTGTTAATACTCTGCCTTAATTCAGCCTTGACTGAATTCAAATCAACGGACATCTGTTCACGCAATCGATTTAACATCACTTGATCGGTTGATACGGCATAAGGATCTTTTTGCTCAGGCAAATGATCAAGAACTCTCAACAAGAATGCAACCCTGGCATGCCTACTTGGGAAAGCAGCCAATTGGTGCGCAGTAGACCCTTCCCCAAGAGCGACACTCTTTCGACCAGTACTTTGTGCCAATGTTCGCTTCACGACGCCGCCCTCCTTCAGCATGAGATCATCTAAACCACGCAGATAATAATGATGGATTGGGAAGGCCAAGCCCTCGCTCAAACCCAAACAGCGTCCACGCCCCCTTGTCCCTGAACGATGCAAACCGAGACCTGTCAATGAGCGCGTACGCATCACAGACTTAATTTGAGGAAAATCAAAAAACCGCTTCAAACCTGATTCAAAGCCTGAATCTGAGAGGGTGGCAGTCATTCTCCAAGGCATCGCCAACGACTGAAATGCCTCCTCTTGAATGAACGGGAGGAGATCAGGATGCAAATATTCATCAGCATCAATCACAGCCACATAGTCTTCTTTAATCAATCCACGAACAGCACCAATCTTTTGCCCTTCAACCTCAGTAAAACCTAGCTGATTTCGGGACAAAATCTCACGACATAGAGGTGCACCCCTTGGAGCAATCACGGGATAAAACTGGTCGATACCGATCGATCGGTGATGATCGATAAACGATTGCAGGTAAGGGGCCTCACCATCGAACACACGAACAACAATGGCGCAACTTTTAGCCACTTCAGCTAGCTATTGAATAAAAATCTAACACGGAGATTGATGTGCTTAGCCGCAGCGAAGCAGTCATACGCAAGGAGCCAGCACATATCTCCTCCATGGAGTCAGAAGGGACAACAGAGCAAAGGTGATGGCAACAAATAGGCTTTCAAAAAAGATACTGTGAATTCAGTTTTCCTCCAGAATATGCATCATTTCCAACATATAAACGTTGAATCTATTATCAACAACCAAGATCGACTGACGATACATGAACGAATGCAAGCATTTCTACTTAGATCCCTTCATCCAACAGAGCAACATATTGCGGATCAGGTTAAGTACCTAGTGCGGTCCTGATCAAAGGGGTGTATGACATTAAGAGTGATCCCGGAGCAGTGATGAAAGCACTTTTTCAATGGTGGGGCGATGCATTTGCCCATGCAATGGGTGCTGTCGACTTGGATGAAAAGCGTCAAGTACCACCACCGATTGGTGTTCAGCCTTTTCGCGATATCCCTCTCAAGCATCGCCACCATGACTGAGGGTCTAGCCCAATAGCGAACCAAAGCGGGTTAGATATGCTGACTAATTTGAATTGCATATCTTCCCGCGCAAACCAATCATTGGGCGGTTATCCGCGCCCTCAACAACCAAGGCTGAACAGTTGCTGCCCATAGATTTTTGGAAATACTTTGAAAAAGCATGGCTGACGACAACCAAACCAATCAGAGCTGTGGCGGTAAAAAGAAAGCCATGCTGGCTTATGGGGTCGTTCAAATTTCAGCGACAGTTGTATCGGCCATTTCCCTCGCAGCAATTGCACTAAGCCTTTGCCCACTCAAGCAGCAAAGCAGTGCCTTCAATGGATGTGTCACAGAAATGATCGCCCAAGGCGAGTCGAACGCGCAAGCCGTGCGGCACTGCAATGGAGGCTAATTCAAATTCATAGTCAATTTGTCAAAGAAATGGGGCGCGCTCGAAAGCCCCCTTTTTTATATCAATCAAACAAAACTAAAGTTATTCCTAAGGCCGAAGACATTTACACTCAACAAGCTTGATCAATTAACTTTCACTTCTTCCAAGAAAATTCTTGACAAAGAATTAGCGATAATTTTCAAACTGCAGCGGCACATCCAATTCATCTTCTTTGCTCTTCACCAATTGAATAGCTGCCTGAAGATCGTCCTTACTTTTCCCTGTGATTCGAACACTCTCACCCTGAATCGCTACAGTTACTTTTTTTAATTCATCTCTCACGATCTTACTTAATTTCTTAGCGATTTCTTGGCTCAGTCCCTTCCGCAGCTTCACCACCTGCTGAATGCGGTTTCCTCCAACCGACTCCGGTGTCTGAAAATCAAAAATTTTCAACGAAAGATTCCGTTTCGTCGCTTTCGCGCGCAGCACATCTTCAACGGCCTGGAGCGTCATGTCACTGGCTGTCGTAATCACCATCTCGGTTTCCTCCAGCACAATCTCGGTTTTGGAGTCCTTCAAGTCGTAGCGGGTGGAAACATCCCGACGCACCTGATCAAGGGTGTTCACCAGCTCCTGTCGGTCGAAATCAGAAACGACATCGAAAGAGGAAGTACTGGCCATAGCGCACGGTCACTGCTGATCACAGCTTAGAAAAGGCCAGGAACTGAGCCCACACCATGTCGCTGCTGCAACTTTTCACAGCTACGAACGCAACGCCCTATGCCTGGTCATTGGTGTTGGCAGGTGGGAGCGTGATCGCCAGCATCATTCCTCTGGGCGCAGCACGTTCAGCATCCAATTTCGAAATGAAAGATATGGCCGCACCACGCGCCATGTTCGATCGCTTCCCAGCTTGGGGGAAACGGGCCAGTTGGGCTCACCAAAACAGCTTCGAAGCCTTCACCCTCCATGCTCCCGCCGCCTTACTGGCTTTGATTGCCGTTGAGCACTCTGGTGAACTTTCAGCGGCGGCTGTCGTAGCAGCTTTTGCCCATCCAGCATTTCGATTTGCCTACATCGCTGCCTATGTGGGCAATGTGCCCCCCGCTCGGGGGCTTTGTTGGGCCAGCGGCCTCCTGTGCAGCGGAATCCTCTACAGCGAAGGGCTTAAGGCTTTTTTGGGCAACTAATCAATCGAAGTACAGCAAGCTCACCACCTTGCCCATATCTTCCGCTGTTCGCGCACTCGCCAACAACGTTTCACTGTCATGAAATGCCAAGCAAATCAGCTGATCACATCGGCTAATAATTTCTTGGTTGCAAAGACTGCTGGCCATCGGAAGGGGCAGTTCATCCTGTTCGGGCTTTTCAACCAGGTGTAAAACCCGTTCGAGCAGGTCTCGAATTTCAACAGCTTGACGATCCAAGCTCTGGGGCAACAGCACTGTGAGCTGGGACGGATCGACCTCCAATACCCCGCGGATGACAGCGGCGTTCACCCCCTGGGAACCAGACGTAATTAGCGAATGGCCCTCCTGAACGAGGGAGCGGGCGACAAGCTCAATCAAATGAATCGCAACCACCGGCACATGTCTGCTGCCGAGAATGGCGATTCGCCGCTTTCCTTTGTCCTGCAACAGCGCTAGTTCTTGCGCCAGCGTGTCGACCCGCTCAAGGGACGGCAGATCCAATGACTGACCCAACGACATCCCGCCGATATCACTGGAAGCTAGCAACCATTAGACGTTCTGGACTTTCAAGTTCAGAGCAGAGAACAGTCGGTCGAGATGGCAGTGCTCTTCCACAAGACGAAAGGCATAGGTGGCCTTCACTGCTTCGTGCAAGCGCACATGGCCAAAGGCCTGCTCAATCACTTCAACCGTGGCCAAGGTGTCGTGCTCAACCTTTAAGAGTGGAACATCCAGTTCTTCGGCACGACTAATCAACTGGGGCAAGGGCTCTCCTGCGCCAGTCAAGATCAAACATTGTGTTGACGCCTCCAAAGCCGCCAACTGAATATCCGTCCGATCGGCACCGGTGACCACCGCCATATTTCGACGTCGACGGAAGAACTCCATTGCAGAGTTCACGTTCATCGCTCCAATGCTCAGGGTTTCCACCAAAAGCTCTTGGCGGTCCTTGCAACAGATCACGCGGGCATCCAAACGCCGCACCAGCTCTCCCACCGTGACGCTGCGCAACAGCGGTGACCTCGGCATCACGCCAAACACCGTGAGGCCAAGATTCTCAAGCGTGGGCACCACTTGTCGTTCCAAGCTATCGACCTCTTCAGGCGTCACAGCATTCAGAACAACACCGACAAGATGATCTCCAAGGGACTGTTTCGCAGCGAGGAGGGGCTCCACACTGCGGCTGTCTTGCCACAAATGCACCAGCACAACCTTGGCTTCCAGCCCCTCGGCCAGTTGCGGAAGACTCAAGCCATACAGAAGCCCTTCGTTCAAGCTTCCGGCACCCTCTAGGAGGGTCAATCCATCGTGGTTATTCACCTGCTGCCGAAGTTGGTCAAACCCCTCTCCGGCGTCCAACTGCCCCAGTCCCAGACGACTCGTCGCCGTTGTCGGGGACAACAGATGCAGAGACGACATCAAACGATCAGCCTCCATTCCGAGGGTCTCGCCAACAAACCGCACATCGTCATCAATGAGCGGTTGCGGCAACGGCCCTTGGTTGGGATCCCAGTCCAAGCTGGTGGCAAGGGGCTTACCGAATTGAATCGAATGACCGGACTGATTGAGCTGCTGAGCAATACCCAAAACAAGAGCGGACTTTCCGCTGAACGGTTCGCATGATCCGATCAGCAAAGTCGTTCCCATGAACCGCACTTCAGTCGTCGATGAATCTAGGCGTCTGCAACCGCATCGTTCTGCTCCACAAGCACCCAAGACCAAAAAGCATCTGGAAGATCAGGTTTTGTGCCAACGAATGCTGAACAATCCATAAGCCAAGACACCAATTGATGCGTCGGAAGACTGAACTGTCGGGAAGCATCCTGTTGCGTTGGAAAAAAGATCTGGCACTGGATCACGTCCAACGGTGCCCGTTCATCGCTCCAGCTAAGAACAAATTCATGGCCATCAGCCCCTGCCACAGGCCTGCACCCCTCGAGGCGTCGACCTTGCAGGAGCTTCAACGCATCCCGTAACGCGTCTGAGCGGGCCAATCCACCGCAATAGGGCGCAAAAAGCACCTGTAAGGCGTCGTCAGACAAGACGCAACGGGCCCATGAATCCACTTCAAGGATGCCGCAAGCTGGAGGAATGGACCAGCTCAAACCGACGACGTATCAAAACCGCTGCATCGGCATTACCGGTGCCAGCGGCACCCTCGGCGGTGCTCTGACACGCTCTTTTCGTGCCAGTGGTGCTGAAGTTGTTGGCCTGACCCACAGCTCACCACCCCAGATCAAAGACGACGAGGGGCCCCACCGCTGGATCTCCTGGCAATGTGGCGACGAGAGCGCCCTTGATGGTGACTTGGTACAGCTCGATGTTCTTGTGCTGAATCACGGCATCAATCCAAAAGGCGGTCAGAGCCTTGAGGACGTAAACCGAGCGTTAGAGATCAATGCACTGAGCAGTTGGCGCCTCTTGCAGCGCTTCGAGGAGATCAGTCGCTGCGAGGTCCGAGACACGCCGAGGGAGATTTGGATCAACACATCAGAAGCAGAAATCCAACCTGCAGTGAGTCCTGTTTATGAGATCTCCAAACGTTTATTGGGCGAATTGGTGAGCTTGCGGGGAGCCACGCGGCCTGCGGCCGAACGCCAACACTTGGTGATCCGAAAACTGGTCTTAGGTCCGTTCCGATCGGATCTCAACCCAATCGGAATCATGAATGCCAATTGGGTGGCCAAACAGGTCCTCAACCAAGCCAGCTGGGGTCTGAGACTGATCATCGTGACGCCGAATCCCTTGACCTATCTCCTAATGCCCATCACCGAACTGGGGAGGCGGATTTACAGCCAACTCCTCAATCGCCGCGATCGGTAAGGATTTCGCAACCATCACTGGTGACCAAAACAGTGTGTTCCCACTGCGCGGAGAGTGCACCGTCCCGCGTGACCACGGTCCAACGGTCCCGCAACGTCCGGCAGCCTTTGCTCCCCGCATTCAGGATCGGTTCAATCGCCAAGGTCATCCCAGGGCGAAGCGTCACATTGGGCAACTCGTCAGTACGAAAATTGAACACTGACGGTTCTTCATGGAGATTGCGACCGACGCCATGACCGGTGTAATCCTCAACAACACTGAAACCATTGGCTTTGACGTGGTCTTCGACGGCGCCAGCGATGTCGAGGAGGGTATTGCCTGCTTTCACCTGTCCGATGCCAGCCATCAGCGATTCGCGAGCAACACGACTCAAGGTTTGGGCTTCCTTCGATACATCGCCGACACAAACGGTGATGCAACTATCCCCGTGATACCCCTCGAAGTAGGCACCGGTATCCACCTTGAGGAGATCGCCTCGGTGAATCACACGCTTCGAACTGGGGATGCCATGGACAACCTCGTTGTTAATACTGGCGCAGATGCTTGCCGGAAAGCCGTGATAACCCTTGAAGCTGGGGGTCGCTCCCATTTCGCGGATGCGGCGTTCAGCAAACGCATCAAGGTCTCCGGTGGTTTGCCCTGGCTCCACCATGGCCATTACCTCTCGGAGCACAGTGGCCACGATTTTGCTGGCCTGGCGCATGATCTTGACTTCGCGGGCAGACTTGATCTCAACCCCGCGACGCTTCTGAATTCGTGGTCCGGTCGCAGTGGTTTGTCCCTGAGCTGCCTGAGTCGTGGCCAGCAGATCGGCGAAAAGATTCATTGGTCTGCTCAATATCCGTCACGCTATCAACGGCTTGCGGTTGGGTGTAGGTCATGACGTTGCTTGTGCGCGTGCGCGAACTCCACCAACGCATCGCTCCGTTTGTCCTACTGCCGTTATTCGTCACTGTTTGCTCTGGCGTTGGCTACCGCCTAGCCCGTGACTGGTTTGGAGCCAGTCGAGAACAGGTGCACTGGTTAATGACCCTGCATGAAGGGGAGTGGTTGGGACCAACCCTCGAACCCGTGGTGGTGCTGATGAATGCCGTCGGCCTGCTTTGGATGCTGATCACCGGCCTCGCACTTTTGATCGAGCGTTGGCGACGACAGGTACACTGATTCTTTGGCGATAAACGCGGAGCTGGGATGGCGGCCGACCAGAAGGACACCACGGTGACCGAAGAGAGCACTCAACAAGAAACCGTGGCGACCAAGGCAAAGCCTGCGGCAGCTTCGAAGAAGCTTTGTGCTGAAGAGCTCATACGCGAGTTTGAGAGCGCTCAGCAGAAAAATGATCTCCCAGAGATTTATGTCGGAGACACGGTTCGTGTCGGCGTCAGGATCAGTGAAGGGAACCGGGAGCGCGTCCAGCCCTACGAAGGGGTCGTGATTTCCAAACGCCACGGTGGAATGAATCAAACGATCACCGTTCGTCGCATTTTCCAAGGCATTGGCGTTGAACGAGTGTTCATGGTCCATAGCCCACAAGTTGCCAACATCAAGGTTGAACGGCGCGGTAAAGTACGCAGGGCGAAGCTTTTTTATCTGCGGGAACGGGTGGGCAAGGCCACCCGCGTGAAGCAGCGCTTCGATCGCT
>ERZ802819.81-NODE-81-length-55921-cov-11.2156_pt1 | contig 55921 bp, 52 predicted proteins | sample MGYA00345647_ERZ802819 | MGnify/ENA primary metagenome ERZ802819 (study PRJEB30503, sample SAMEA104212355) | marine metagenome | biome: Westerlies Biome; feature: [SRF] surface water layer (ENVO:00010504) within the epipelagic zone...; material: water (ENVO:00002006)...
AGAGTCCAAACACAGAATTTCTCTGAGCATGAAGCAAGCAAAAGAGAACCCGTGGGAGGCATTTGAGTCATCTCATAATAAGGGTGATACAATCAATGTAACTGTTAAATCCATTACAGACTTTGGTCTTTTTGTAGGGCTTCCTGGCGGAATCGATGGGCTGATTCACTTGGCAGACATTTCATGGGAGAAGCAATCAGCAGATCAAGTTGTTTCAACCTACTCTAAAGGCCAAGAGCTTGACGTTGTAATCCTTAATATTGATGCTGAAAAAGAAAGAATTTCATTAGGTATTAAGCAATTAACGTCTGACAATTTCTCTCAGTATGCTTCATCTAACTCTAAGGGTTCTATTGTTAAGGGAACTATCCAAGAAGTTGACGCAAGAGGTGCTGTAGTTGAGCTTGCTGCAGGAATTACTGGATACCTTAAAGCTTCTGAAATTTCTCAAGAGAGAGTTGAGGATGCATCAACTGTTTTGAAGGAAGGTCAAGAGGTTGAGGTGGCTATCACGATGATTGACAAGAGAACTAGAAAAGTTAATCTTAGTATGAAGGCAAAAGACTCGGTTGAAGAGAAGGCTGCTATGGATGACTATAACAGTCAATCAACTCAGGCTTCTGGATCAACTCTAGGCGACCTTTTAAAAGAAGCAAAAGATAAATAATATAATTTGAGCTACTATGCCTTGGCATAGTAGCGTCTTTAACTATGAAAAAAATTGACCTCATTGAAGCTGTCTCAAAAGAAATAAAGATTACTCGTTCTGAAGCAAAACAATCTATTGAAATTATATTAGAGGAGATTAGCTCAGCTATTGTCTCTGGAAAAGGTGTTGAAGTTCGCGGCTTTGGTGGTTTTCAAAAAAGACACAGAAAGGGCAGAATGGGAATTAATCCAAAGACTGGAGAAAAGACCCAAGTTGATGAAAAATTTGTGCCTTTTTTTAAGCCTGGAAAGTTACTAAAAGAAGCCGTTAATAAAGGCTAATATACGATTGATTAATGAACTCTTGTTCAGTATAATTTCTCGTTTTTAATTGGGGGCGTTAGCTCAGCTGGTAGAGCATCGGACTTTTAATCCGCTGGTCGAGCGTTCGAATCGCTCACGCCCCACCATATATAAAGAGGCTTTCAGAGATGAAGGCCTTTTTTTTGTGACATAAATCTTAGTATTTCATGCAAATTTCATCCTGTTAATTAGAAATTATAAAGTTTATAAAGAACCATAAAAAAATTACGGAATATCTTCATTAATTAGGTCTATTATTCATTTTTATGAAAAAACTTCTTTTAATAGCATTGTCGATGTTCATTTCACAGGCTTTTGCTCACAAACCTGTTCTTAATGAAAACTCCACCTACCCATCAGACGCACCTTATGAAATTGAGGAGCCAGAAATATCAAAAGCAATATACTCAACGCTTAATGGTGACCCTCACTATTATCGTATTCAGTCTGATATTGATTTTGACTTTTATGCAGGAATCTTGGCCGCTAAGATTGGAGAGTGTGCTTTAGAACGTAAATTCTCATTCGAGGTTCTAGATTCTGATTTCCATAGAATTGATTTGGCTGATGGCGAAAGCTTTGAGTGGACACCTTGGTATGAAGAATATGGCAAACAGTGGTATTGGAATGGTCCAGAAATTGGTGAAAATTTTTTATCTGATAGAGTCTATGATGCAGGAACGTACTATATTAAAGTCTTTAATGATTCAAACGTAGGTCAGTACATAATAGCTGTAGGAGATATTGAGAAATTTTCGTTTACCGACATTGTTGGGTTAATATTTTCGATGGGAGATATTGAAGATGAGTTTTGGGATCCTAGCCTTTGCCCTTCGAGTTCATCATAACCTCTTGAAACTAGATAAATTCTATTTCAAAGAGTGTTTTCAATGAAAAGATTATTTGCCATTTTTACCATTATTTTGTTGGTAGGGTGTAGTCCCGAAGAAGGAAATAGTAATGTCGACTCTATGGCATCACTAGGAGAGAGCGTTTTTAATAAAAACTGTGTAAGTTGCCACGGTGTCAAGGGTCAAGGACTTGCGGCAGATTGGAAGGTAAAGGATGCAAATGGTAACTATCCCCCTCCACCACTGAATGGAACAGCGCACACTTGGCATCATTCACCTGAGCAGTTGCTTTACACCATAAACAAGGGCGGTACTGAAATGGGAGGACAAATGCCAGCATTTGAAAATCGACTCACGGAAGAAGAAAAGAAGGCTTTAATAGACTATATGTATAGTTTGTGGCCAAAAGAAATTCAAGTAAAATACGATGATAGATTTAAATAGGATATAGGATGCAATTGATTCCAGCAATTAATGACGGTTTTTGGCTTTGCAAGCATACTTGGAAACGAAGTAGGTTGAATACATTCTGGTGTTTGCTTGGTTGTTCAATTGGTGATTTTGGTACAATATTTATGTTTCAAAACATTGAGCATAGTTGGTCAGTCTGGCAAGTCATGGGTCTTGCAATAATTAACGGGCTTTTAACTAGTATTGCGCTTGAAACAATTATTCTTACGAAGCAAATGGCAATCAGATTAGCATTTAAAACTGCAATTGGTATGAGCTTTATATCAATGATTGCTATGGAATTTGCAATGAATTTGACAGACGTACTTCTAACCGGTGGCGCATTGCTAACCTGGTGGGTGATTCCTTTTATGCTATTGGCAGGGTTTGTGACACCTTTACCGTACAACTACTGGCGCCTTAAAAAGTATGGCGTAGCTTGTCATTGAATTAAAACCCTCAATTAAATCTATACCCTCTCTGATTTTCAAAGTTGTATCTAGAATAATTTTGTTTATTGGTAACAATTCATACTTTATATAATAAAATCAACTGATGCAAAAATTTCTAGATGAGTTTTCTTTTGTTATAGATATGGATGTTGATTGGGGAGATATGGATGCTCTTCAGCATGTCAATAATGTTGAATATTTCAAATATTTTCAAAATGCACGTATTGCTTATTTTGAAAAAAACAATTCCAATAACTTGTTTTCAGAATCAAGGATTTCAACAATTTTAGCCTCAACACAATGCAAATTTATTTACCCACTCTTCTACCCAGACACCATATCAGTAGGATCAAGAGTAGAATCAATGGCGAATGATTACTTTACCATGAAGTATGCTGTAATTAGCCACAAAAATCAGAGACTTGTAGCAATTGGTGATGCTAAAGTTGTGATGTTTGATTACGCAAAAAATAGTAAAACCCCTATTCCAAAAGAGATTAAAAAAAGGATTATTGAATTCGAAAAGACTGAGATTAATTTCTTGGTTCAAAAATAATTAAATATGTTCAAGTTAGGGTGGTAGTAGCTAATCAAAGAAAAGGAGTACTTTGATGTGAGAAAACTACTATCTATTTATGGCTAACCTCACAATAACCTTAGGAGAAAATATAGTCTCATTATATTTGTGAGGGTGTTTAGCTTTGTGTTGAATTGATGAATTTATGATGGATTTTTTCTTGTCAATTTTGCTTAAAAACTTAGCCTATTTCTCAAAAAAAGTATAAACTTCTTAATATCCTCATTTTAATTTGATGGATTTTTTATTTTTTATTAAGGAGAGAAATATGAACTATTTGCCAAAATCTTTGGCTATGGGTATCTTATTGGCGTTTTTTGCATCTTCATCTGTGATGGCTGCTGCAACTCACCCAGTGACTGGAGAAACTCTTGCTGATGATCAAACATTTACATACAGTTTGCTCGATGAATTTACTTCCGTCGATCCTCAAATTGTTGAAGATGTTTCTGGTTCAGACATTGTTCGTGACCTTTTTGAAGGTTTAATGAATCAAGACGCTGATGGTAATCTTGTACCAGGTGTAGCAACAGGATACACAACTAATGATGCAAAGGATGTATATACATTTACACTTCGTGACAATGCTATGTGGTCTGACGGTAACCCCGTTACTGCTCATGACTTTGTTTATGCTTGGCAGCGCTTAGCTGACCCTGCAACAGCCTCGCCATATTCATGGTTTGCTGAAATTATGTCCCTTGAAAATGTCGGCGCTGTAATGTCCGGTGACTTACCAACAAGTGCTTTAGGTGTTACTGCATTAGATAATCACACTCTAGAGGTTCGCTTAACTGATTCATTGCCTTATTTTGCTGCAATGACAACTCATTCATCAACATTCCCAGCTCCAGAATGGAGAGTGAGAACGTTTGGAAATGATTGGACTAAGCCTGGAAATATCGTATCTAATGGTGCTTATGTTTTAACTGAGCACATTCCTAATGAGCGCTCAGTTCGTGAGCGTAACTCAATGTATTGGAATGATGATGCTACTATTATAGAAAAGGTCGTTGCATTAGTTATTAATGATGAGAATGTAGACTTCACTCGTTATTTGGCTAATGAGCTTGACAAGGGAACAGTTCCTTCGGGTCAATTTATTCGCTTAAAGCAGGACTATCCTGATGAAGCGACTTCATTTCCAAGGCTTTGTAACTACTATATGACATTTAACTTGTCAGATAGTGGCCCTGAGGTCTTTAAAGATGTTAGAGTTCGTCAGGCACTTGCGTATGCACTTGATCGTTCTGTGATTACTGAAAAGATCCTTCAGGCTGGTCAAATCAATGCATTCACCTTTACTCCTGGCGCGACTGCAGGTTTTGAAGTTCCTCCAGTGGCATTCGGTCAAATGTCACAATCTGATCGTGAAGCTAAAGCTCAAGAGTTACTAGCTGATGCAGGTTATGGTGCTGGCAATCCACTTAGTTTTGAGTACATTTACAATACTTCTGAAGGACACAAGAAGATTGCAATCGCCGCTCAACAAATGTGGAAAGAGGTCCTTGGTGCAGAAGTTACATTAGCGAATCAGGAGTGGAAAACATTCCTAAAAACTCGTGGCTCTCAAGACTTTGAGTTAGCTCGTGGTGCTTGGTGTGGTGACTATAACGAAGCTTCTACATTCCTAGATTTACTGACAACTCCATCAGGATACAACGATGGTAAATTCAGCAATTCTGAGGTAGATTCATTAATGTTAGATGCGAGAACTTTAGATGATGCATCGGCTAACTACACTCGTGTTGAAGAAATCTTGGCAAATGAAATGCCAGTGATTCCTGTATACCACTACGCAGGTGTATTCATGCTTAAGACTAACGTCAAAGGCTGGCCATATAACAATGTAGAACAAAACTGGTATTCTCGTAATTTATATAAAACTGCGAAGTAATATTTAGTTTTTACAGGGAAGCACCGCACTGAGAATGTGCGGTGCTTTTTTGTTTGTCGGGTACAATAATTCAATAAATTTTTTTCTGGTCAATTTCGGATATGATCAACTACATAATCAAGCGAATTGGAATTGCCATTCCGACACTCCTTATCCTCATAGCAGTCAGTTTTTATCTAATGCATGCTGCTCCAGGAGGTCCTTTTACCTCCGAGAGACCTTTGCCACCTCAGGTACTTGCTAATATAGAGGCTAAGTATGGTTTAGATCAGCCTATATGGCGTCAGATGTTTAATTATTTATGGGGCGTTATTACTGAGTTTGATTTCGGTCCCTCATACAAATATCACGATAGGACAGTCAATGAAATTATAGGTCATGGCTTTCCAATTACCTTGAAGTATGGCTTTTGGTCATTTATCGTTGCTGTTGGCGTTGGAATACCCTTAGGTGCGATTGCTGCGATTAGAAAAAATACCTGGATTGATTATCTTGCTGTAGGAGTATCTATTGGAGCCCAAGTGCTTCCAAATTTCGTCATGGCTCCGTTGCTGATAATCGTTTTTACTTTGTGGCTTGATTGGCTTCCAGGTGGGGGCTGGAATGGAGGTGCATGGCAGTACCTGGTTATGCCAGTGATTGCTCTTTCAACGAGCTACATGGCATCTATCGCTAGAATCACTCGCTCATCGATGCTAGAAGTCTTAAATACAAACTATATCAGAACAGCCAGATCTAAAGGACTGCCCACTAAGGTCATTTTCTTTAGACATGTTTTAAAGCCTTCACTGCTTCCAGTTATCTCTTACCTAGGGCCAGCCTTCGTGGGGCTTATTACTGGATCAGTACTTATTGACATTTACTTTTCAACCGGTGGTATGGGCTACTTCTTCGTGAATGCAGCATTCAATCGAGACTACTCAGTGATGATGGGAATTACAATTGTTGTCGGCAGCTTGACCATTCTATTCAGCCTTATTGCTGATTTGTTGTATGCATGGATTGATCCAAAAATAAGGTACTAATCAGATGATTGTGGCGAATAAAGGTAAGATTAAAACGATGGCAGAAAACCTTTCTGAGTCTGGTGCTGGTCGCTCGCTTTGGAAGGACGCCCGCATGCGATTTATACAAAACAAAGCCGCAACGATCAGTTTATTTATCTTACTTTCTATTGTTTTATTCTCTTTCATTGGTCCATACTTCGCTGTGTGGAGTTATGAACAAATTGATTGGAATGCTATGGGCTCTGCTGCTAGGGTTGGAATGCCATCAATTGAGAGTGGACATTACTTTGGTACAGATGATCTAGGGCGAGATCTTTACTCAAGGGTGATCCAAGGCACTCAAATATCATTAATGGTAGGAGTTTTAGGGGCTACTGTAGCAGTCATTGTTGGGACCCTCTATGGAGCCACCTCAGGTTATTTAGGTGGAAAAACAGACCAAATTATGATGCGAATTGTAGACATACTAATGTCTATACCATACATGTTTGTACTCATCCTTCTTCTAGTAGTTTTTGGGCGATCAATTGGAATGTTGTTTATCGGGATTGGACTTTTATCTTGGCTTGATATGAGCAGGATCGTTCGCGGACAAACTCTAAACCTAAAGAACAAAGAGTTTATTGAGGCTGCTAGGGTGACCGGTGTCAGTGATTTCAAAATTATTACAAGACATATTGTTCCTAATCTATTAGGTATCGTCGCAGTTTATGCCACTTTACTGGTGCCAGGAATAATTCTTGCTGAAAGCTTTATCTCATTCCTTGGACTCGGTGTTCAAGAGCCATCCACAAGCTGGGGCGCACTCATTAAGGAGGGTGCCGGAACCATTAGCTACGATACGGAATGGCAACTTCTCTTTCCACTAGCCTTCTTTGTCGTCAGTCTTTTTTGTTTTTACTTTATCGGTGATGGTCTTCGTGACGCACTGGATCCCAAGGAGAGGTAGAGTTTAATGAGCTTGATAGATGTTAAAAACCTCAAGGTTGAATTTGAGACTGCAGATGGCATCGTGAGCGCGGTGAATAACGTTAATTTTTCTATGGATGAAGGAAAAATTTTAGCAATTGTAGGCGAGTCTGGAAGTGGAAAAAGTCAAACTGTATTTGGAATGACAGGTCTTCTTGATCATAACGGAAGTGCAACGGGTAGCGTAAAGTTCGAAGGTGAAGAAATTCTTAACCTCTCTAATCAAAAATTAAATCAAATCAGAGCTGAAAAAATTGCCATGATCTTTCAAGATCCCATGACAAGTCTTAATCCATATGTCAGAGTCTCCAAACAAATGACCGAAGTTTTAATACATCACCAAGGCGTTTCAAAATCTGACGCATTAAAGCAATCTATTAGTATGCTTGATGCAGTAAGAATTCCTGATGCAAGTAACCGTATCAGAATGTATCCGCATGAATTTTCAGGAGGCATGAGGCAGCGAGTGATGATTGCGATGTCTTTATTGTGTCGCCCTAAATTACTCATAGCTGATGAACCAACTACCGCGCTTGATGTTACGGTTCAAGCGCAAATTATGAAGTTGCTGGCAGACCTTCAGAAAGACTTTGGGATGTCAATTATTTTGATTACTCATGACCTTGGAGTTGTTGCTGGGAGTAGTGATGACATGCTTGTGATGTACGGCGGCGAAATTATGGAGATCGGCAAGACTGAGAATATTTATGCATCACCAACTCACCCATATACGCAAGGATTAATGAGTGCAGTCCCTAGACTTGATGATTCAGAGGAAAGGTTGGTTACAATTCCTGGCAATCCACCCAACATGATGAAGGCGCCTGAGGGTTGTCCTTTTGCTCCAAGGTGTAAGTATTCTATTGACAAATGTAATAGTGAATCTCCTATCCTAGTAAAAGCTAGTAATGATGATCATTTCAGAGCTTGTCATGTTTCAAAAGAGAAGATACTATGAACAATCAACCGATTCTTGAAGTTAAAAACTTAAAGGTCAATTTTGATGTTTCATCCGAAGGTGATATGCCTTGGACAAAGGCAAAGAAGCTTCAGGCAGTGAATGATATTTCTTTCTCTTTAAATGCTGGAGAAACGCTTGGAGTGGTTGGCGAGTCAGGGTGTGGTAAATCTACGCTAGCCAGAGCTATTGTGAAAATGGTGCCAGCAGAAGCAGGGGAGGTTATCTGGCTGGGTAACGATTTGCTTGGGTTGAGTCATTCTGAAACAAGGCCTTATCGCAAACAAATTCAAATGATTTTTCAGGACCCCTTAGCAAGTCTCAATCCAAGAATGAATATTGGAGAAATCATAGCAGAGCCTCTGAGAACTCATTACCCAAAAACACCTGAGGCCGATGTTCAAGCTCGAGTGATTGATGTGATGAATAAGGTTGGACTACTCGATAATTTAATGAACCGCTATCCACATGAATTTTCTGGAGGACAGTGCCAAAGAATTGGTATTGCCAGAGCTCTGATTTTGAAACCTAAGCTTATTATCTGTGATGAGCCCGTCTCAGCCTTGGATGTCTCTATACAAGCTCAAGTCGTTAATTTGTTAATGGATTTACAGGAGGAGATGGAATTAGCTTTAATATTTATTGCCCATGATTTAAGTGTAGTGAAGCATATTAGTACTAAAATAATGGTCCTATATTTAGGCAATATGGTTGAACTTGCAAAGAGTGATGACATTTATAAAAGTCCAAGCCATCCCTATACTCAAGCACTCATTTCTGCAGTTCCAATCCCAGACCCCAATGTTGAGAAAAACAAAGATTTAATTTTGATAGAGGGAGATTTGCCATCACCAATTAATCCACCTTCAGGCTGCGTATTTAGAACCAGATGTCAAAAAGCTCAGGAGGTCTGTGCTCTGGAAAAACCTGAATTTAAGGGGATAGCACAAGACCACAGCGTTGCATGCCACTTTCATGATTAACTATCTCAAAAAGCGGATTAAAAATAAATGGCTATTGATTGTAGTGCCTTTTTTATTTTTTCTAATAAAAGGCCTAATCTGGCTAGCAATATTCTATGGTCTTTGGGATATTATTAAGAGTTAAACTGACTCTAATGCTCAAATAATAGCTTACTTTTTAACCTCAGAAAGAATATCCTTCATACCTTCTTTATTTTCGAAAATTTCTTCTTCTGTAAGCCCATCCATTTCGTGGGGAAATACTAGCCAATCATCTGTTTTATGAATGAAATAATCAGGCTCTATACCTATAATATTTCTCTCTGGCTTGTACCAGGGCATTGCCATTTTAATTTCGTGAGGAATATTTTTTCTAGCTTTTTCATTAAGCGTGTCAAGAATAGCTTTAATACTTCTTCCTGAGTCAAATACATCATCAACAATAAGTAGTTTATCTTCTGCATTCATATTGCTAACAAGATAGTCAATGCCATGAACTCTTACCTCTTTAGATTGCTGATTAAGGCCATAATATGATGAGGTTCGAATGGCAATATGATCAGAATCATTACCAAGGTAAGCAAGTATTTCTTGAATGGCTATTCCAACAGGTGTTCCACCTCGCCATACGCCAACGATAAAGTCAGGTTTAAAACCACTATTATGAATTTGAACTCCTAATTTAAAAGAGTCGTGCACTAGCTCATCAGCTGTAATGTAAGTTTTTTCTATTGACATAATAAGTTTTCCAAAAGTTTATGAATAAATTTTAAAGGGTTTTTAGCTTTGAAATTTCTGAATTTCTTCTATCAACCTAGATTTAATTTTAGAGTTAGCAAAGGAGGCCTTCATAGCCATTACAGAAATCCTTTTTAACTCATCAATATCAAGATTAAAGTGTTTTGCGCTGTCATAATATTCTTGACCGACAGTTGTATTAAAAAAAGGTGGATCATCAGAATTGAGGCTTATACTTACTCCTTTATTCATGATAGGTGGAAGAGGGTGGCTATTCCAGTCAGGAAAAATGGAAAGCGACAAATTACTGCCTGGACAAATCTCAAGGTGAATATTGCGTTGAACGAGCTCATTCATTAACTCATTGTCTTTGATGCTATTTACTCCATGCCCAATGCGACTTATAGGAAGGTAATTGATTGCATCCCAAACACTTTCAGGCCCGCAGATCTCCCCAGCATGGACAGTGCAGTCATAACCTGCCTCTTTAGCGATGTTGTAAATGTCTGCAAATTCTTCTAATGTATATGCGTTTTCGTCACCACCCATTCCAAAGCCAACAACATAGGGGTGGGGATTGTCCACCATTGTTTGAACAACATTTAGTCCTTGTTCTGGCCCCAAGTGTCTTACACAGGTAACAATAATACGACCAACGATTCCAAAATCACGTTCAGCATCGTCAATCCCATTAGCAATGCCTGAAATCATATCATCGTAACTAATGCCACATTCTGCAGCATGATCAGGAGAAATAAAGGTTTCTGCATAAACTACGTTTTCTTTAGCACAATCTTTAAGATATTCATAAGTAATATCGCCATAATCCTTACCCAGTCTTAAACAAGAGCTCACATTATCATATGCAGTTAAAAAACTAGGAAAGTCACTCCATGCATAACCTCCATTGGAGTGAAAAAGATTACTATCTAAGGAGACATCATTGCGCTGAGCAATCTCTTGAGCAAGCGCTGGCTTAATAGTGCCCTCAAGATGACTATGAAGCTCAACTTTTGGAAGTTTATGAATTTGCTCTTGCATTTAAATTAGCTCACAAGCCTTGCCATTACTAAGAGGTGTAATTTGGAGATGCGTGGCAATAGTTTGACCCATGTCAGCAAAAGTATCTCTTTTGCCCAGGTTTTGGGCTTTGATGGACTTTCCATAAAACACCACAGGGACATGCTCGCGGGTGTGGTCACTCCCTGGCCAAGTTGGATCACAGCCATGATCAGCAGTAATCAAAATAAGATCATCATGAAGAAGTTTGGATTCAATTTCTGGAATACGTTTATCAAATTCTTCAAGCGCTTGAGCATATCCAGGTACATCTCTTCGGTGACCGAAATTTGTATCAAAGTCTACAAGATTTACAAAAATTAAGCCATCCTGAACTTTATCCATTTCATTAATTAGTTGGTCAACCAGGCCCATATTATTAGATGCTTTAACGGTATAAGAAACGCCTTGATTTGAAAAAATATCACCAATTTTACCCACTGAAATAACTTGTCCATTGGACTCCTGAATTAGATCAAGCAGAGTCAAGTCATTCGGAGGCGTTGTTAAATCCTTTCTATTAGAAGTTCTAGTAAAGCCATCTTTTGAATTCCCTACAAAAGGCCTTGCAATAACTCTTGTAATATTCAAAGGGTCAACTAGTCTTTTGGCAACTGTGCAAAGTTCATAGAGCCTATCGAGACCAAAGTGTTCTTCATGGGCCGCAATTTGAAAGACAGAATCAGCTGAGGTGTAACAGATTGGAAATCCAGATTGAATATGTTGATCTCCATATTCTTCGATAACCTGGGTACCTGAAGCGTGTTTATTTGCAAGTGTTCCAAGAATATTGCCCTCTATTATAAGCTCATCAATCAAACTCTTTGGAAAACAGTTTTCCACTTTTGGAAAGGTTCCCCATTCAAATGGAACTGGGAGGCCACAAATTTCCCAATGACCACTCGGAGTGTCTTTTCCAGCGCTGATCTCTTTGGCGAAGCCATAAGCTCCCTCAGGCTTTATTCTATCAATTGGAAGAGATGCCCCACGACTTTCAATGGCAGCCTCACCAAGTCCCCATCTAAGTAGATTTGGAATTCTTAGAGGTCCACTTCGTTCTCTACTATTGGCTTTGCCTAAAGCACATTCTTCAATAATATGACCAAATGTATCTGAACCTTCATCACCATAGAGATGAGAGTCATCACTTGAACCCAGTCCTAGGGAGTCTAGAACTAAAATGATTGCTCTTTTCATGACTTTAAGTCCTGATTTGAGTTGAATACCTCTTTAATTAAATTTGGAAGCTGAGGTTCTTTCTCATCTAGCTTTATGAGAGATGGAAATTCTAATTGCAGATAATCTAGCTGCTTTTGATCACGACAATGTGCCATTGCAATAGGATCACCTTTACTCACCCATTGCCCCTTGCTCACTATATTACTGAGACCAACCCCATGATCAATAGCATCACTTGACTTGGTTCTACCAGCCTTTAAGTGAATCATGCTGAGTCCTATAGCTCTGGCATCGATCTCTGAAATGTATCCGGATGAATTTGATCGAATAGGGGTAATTACCGGCATCGGCTTTAAGTGTTTTTCTGGCCTTTCCATTAAATCTGAAGGACCACCAAGTTCAGTGATCATTTTTCCAAAAATTGATGCAGCTTTTCCAGACTCTAGTGCATTCATAGATTTAATTCTTGCAGTTTGCAAATCAGATGCCAAACCACTCAATTGAAGCATGTAGGCTGATAATTCAATAGTTAGCTCTAAAAGTCTATGATCAGCATTATTAGGATTTTTCAGGAAATCAATACACTCAACTACCTCAATTGCATTTCCAACACTATGACCAAGAACCTGATCCATGTCAGTTATTAAACAGCTTGTTGGAACCCCAGAATTACTAGACACATTAGCTATACTTTGGGCTAATTCTTGGGCCATTTTATAATCAGCAGCGAAGGCACCATTACCAGTTTTAATATCCATAACAAGGGCATCAAGCCCAGATGCTAGCTTCTTAGACAAAATAGAAGCAGTAATCAAATCAATTGACTCTACGGTTGCAGTAACATCTCTAGTGGCATATAAACGCTGGTCTGCTGGAGCTAAATTTGCTGTTTGCCCAATAATTGCACAGCCTATTTTTTTAACAAGAGACTGAAAAACTGAATTATCGGGGGTGGCATCATAACCAGGAATGCTCTCTAGCTTATCGAGTGTGCCCCCCGTATGACCAAGTCCTCGACCTGAAATCATTGGCACATAGCCACCACAAGAGGCCACAATGGGGGCTAGCATCAAACTAATTTTATCCCCAACACCACCAGTTGAATGTTTATCAACAACAGGACCATCTAGATTATGCTGATCCCAATTTAACGTTTCACCAGAGTTCATCATATGCCTTGTTAAATTGACTCTCTCATCCATTGTCATGCCGCATTTAAAGACAGCCATAGCGAAGGCTCCAAGTTGCGCGTCTGTTAAGCTGCCATCAGTAATACCTTGAACCATGTATCCAATTTCAGGGTCGCTCAACGATATGCCGTCACGTTTTTTTCTGATAAGCTCTTGAGGTAAGAATAGTTCACTCATTCTTAATTAATCACCATAAGGCGTCCAAATATTTTTGATTTCTGAAGCATTTCTAAGGAATTCTAGACCTTCACCTTGCATTGGGTCAATCCAGTCTCTATCAGCATCATCGTTTACCCATAAACGTTTTAAATCTTTAGCACTAATAGATTCCACTGAAGACACTAGTTCAGGACCAGCCCAGCACCACATCGCGTCAGCCTCAGCATGGCCAGCTAGCTGTTCGGCAAGCTCTTGTTTGTTTCCAGTTACAATGTTAATTACACCGGCTGGGACATCTGAAGTTTCAAAGGTTTGAACTAGCTCCAATGCAACACTTGCAAATTTTTGGCTTGGAATCATTACAACACGATTGCCCATAGCTATAGCAGGAGCAATCAATGAAATTGTTGAAAGAAGTGGGGAATTCTCTGGCGCAATTTGGGCTAGAACCCCTATAGGTTCAGGAAGCGCCATGGTTACGCCTCTATATGGAGCGCTATGTACAGCACCGTCATATTTGTCCGCCCATGCAGCATAACTAAATAATCGACTGATGCTCTCATCAAACTCAGTTTTTGCTTGTTTTTTAGAAATTCCACAAAGAGTTATCAGACGCTCAACCCATTCCGACTCACGTACCGCTAGATTCTCAGCAATAAAATAGATGACTTGAGCTCTCCCATGACCACTAAGAGAGCCCCATGCCGATGCTTTAGAGGCAGCACTGATAGCATTTCTAATATCTTTTCTATTTCCTGAGCCAACATAAGCTGCCTGAGAGCCATCCGCATTGTAAGTTGCAAGGCTATGCCCACCATCAGGTCTAACCTGCTTTCCACCAATATAAAGCTTGAGAGTTCGATCTATCGCTTCTTCTCTAACTGAAACTGAAGCAGAATTAGATGGACTTGACGATTTTAAACCTTGAGGTTTAAGGTACTCATATAAGCCCTCTTTGCCTCCCTCTCTACCAAAACCGGACTCCTTAATACCTCCAAAACCGCAAGAGGCATCAAATTGATTATGACAATTTATCCATATGACACCAGCTTTTACTTTTGGCGCAACATCCATAGCTCGATTTATATTTTCACTCCATATGCTGGCGGCAAGACCATACCGACTATTATTAGCTAAATCAATGGCTTCAGATTGAGTTCTAAAAGTCATAGAAACTAGAACAGGTCCAAAAATTTCCTCCTGCACAAGAGGATGACTTGAGTCAACCTCAGTAATTAGAGTTGGAGGGTAGTAATTCCTTTCTGAGTTTAAATCGCAGGCCTGGAAGAGTTCTCCACCATGATTTAGACCTTCACCAACCATTTCACTAACCCTTTGAAATTGAGTTTTGCTAACAAGACTTCCTATATCAGTTGATTTGTCAAGTGACAAACCCAGTCGAAGTGTTTTGATTCTTTGCTTAATTTTTTGGTGCAGTTCATCTGCAACCTCAGCTTGAACTAGTAATCTTGACCCTGCGCAGCAGACTTCTCCCTGATTAAACCAAATTGAGTCAACTAATCCCTCTACAGCAGCATCTAGATCTGCATCCTCAAAAACAATAAATGCAGACTTTCCACCAAGCTCAAGGGTAAGTTTTTTCCCTTGACCTGCTGTACTTTCCCGGATTGACCTGCCTACAGCTGTAGAACCAGTAAAAGCCACTTTATCGACTCCTTTATGCGCGGCAAGCTCAGCTCCAATAACTCCATCCCCATTAATCATATTAATGACTCCAGAAGGTAGTCCAGCCTCTTCACAAAGTTGAGCAAAAAACATAGCTGTTAATGGTGTCTGTTCAGCCGCCTTAAAAATAATTGTATTTCCCATAGCTAGTGCTGGAGCAATCTTCCAGGAAAGCATTAATAGTGGAAAGTTCCAAGGAACGATTTGTCCTACAACACCAATTGCTTTATAACTTGAAAATTCTTTTTCTTGAAGTTGCGCCCAACCAGCATGATAATAAAAATGTCTTATCGCGAGAGGTATATCAATATCTCTACTTTCCCTAATTGGTTTACCATTATCAAGAGACTCGAGAACAGATATAAGTCTGGAGTGTTTTTGAATTAATCGTGCAAGAGCATAAAGAACTTTAGCTCGCTTATGACCTCCAAGATTTTCCCAGGCCGGCTGTGCTTTTCTTGCAGAAGAAACAGCAGAATCCAATTGTTGAGAGTTAGCAATTTCAATATTAGCTAAAAGTTCGCCATTTGAAGGATCAAGAGAGGCAATCAAATCAGAGTCATTGTTTGAAACAAACTGACCATTGATAAGTTGCCCAAATCTTCGACTATTTTTCTCTAGCCATTCTTGAGCTTCTTTGCTGCTTTCAAATGCTTCGCTATATTCAAGATTATCAAAAGATTTTAAAATTGTCATAATTAAATCCTATGCTAGGGGGTGACGATACGATGAAGAGTAGAAGCCAGTTGAGAAGTGATCCAATTGACGCTCAATATCACCAAGAAGACTCGAAGCACCAAATCTAAATAAATCAGGCTCTAGCCATCGACGACCTAGCTCTTCTTTAATCATGGTCATATATAAAAGTGCTGTCTTAGTATCACTGATGCCACCTGCTGCCTTAAAACCAACTTTTATGCCAGTTTTATTAAAATACTCTCTAATCATCCTAACCATCACTAGACTCACTGGAAGGGTTGCATTAACTGGCTCTTTACCCGTTGATGTCTTAATAAAATCTGCACCAGCCATCATACAAATTTGAGAAGCTTTTGCAATATTTGTAAGATTCCCTAATTCTCCAGTCGCAAGGATAGTTTTCATATGGGCATCTCCACACTTATCTCGAAACATTTTAACTTCTTCATAAAGCGCCTTCCAGTTACCCTCTAAAACATGCCTTCTGCTAATAACTATATCTATTTCGTTAGCACCAGAGTCAACAGAATATTCAATTTCTTGAAGCCTTAGTGGTAATGGAGAAAGTCCAGCAGGGAAACCAGTCGAGACAGCAGCGAGATTAATTTTTGAGCCTCTAAGTGCCTCATTCGCAGCGCTAAGCATGTCATGATAAACACATACAGCAGCAACGCTTATATTCAAAGATTCAACGCCTAAATTTTTTTCAAGGTTTAAGCTGATAGGTTGTCTTGCCTTACTACAAAGTCTTCTTACTCGAGCAACAGTGTCATCACCAGATAAGGTGGTTAAGTCTATTAAGTTAATCGCCTTAAGCAACCATGCAGCTTGATTGTCTTTTTTAATACTTCTTCTCGGACCATAATTTGCGCACCGCCTCTCTACAGCACTTCGATTTACAGATATGCTTGAAATGAAATCAAGACTAAATTCCATTCCCGGATTTCTTAAATCACTATGATTAGTCTCCACCTCTTTAGACCCAACAAGATTAAGAACTTTCTTATCATCCTGTAATTTCTCATCTTTAGTTGAATTTTTATTAGTATTCATAATGTTTATAACCAATTGATCTTACTGGCTTTCTAAATAAGTATTTAATAATTTCTCTACAGTATCTGCTGCTTTACTTGCAAAAGCAATAGTTTGTTCGTGGCTAATATCTGTTTCACTCATCCCCGCGGCATAATTTGTAATGACTGAAAGTGCACAAATTGGAATACCCTGATGTCGGGCTAGAATGACCTCTGGAACAGTTGACATGCCAACAGCATCTGCACCAAGAGACTTTACCGCTCTAATTTCAGCTGGTGTTTCAAATTGTGGGCCACTGAACCAAGCATATACTCCTTCATGTAAGTTTATTTTATTATCTCTTGCAGCGCTTCTCATATCATCACTTAGTTTAGGGTCATAAGCATCCACCATATTGACAAATCGCTCATTGCCATCAGCTCCAAATAAAGGAGAAACACCTGTCATATTAATATGGTCAGTAATCAGCATAACGCTCCCAGGAGAAGAGTCTTTTACGGTGCTGCCAGCAGCATTTGTTAGAACCAAACTTTTGCATCCTATAGCACTTAAGACTTGAATCGCAACAGACATAATATCTGCTTGTCCATGCTCATAGTAATGAGCTCTTCCTTGCATGACTACTACATTAGTTCCTTTTATTTCACCAAATAAAAGTTTTCCCGCATGACCTCCGACACCAGCAACTGGAAACCCGGGTAAATCTGTAAAATTAAGTGAGCTTTTGGTTATTATATTGTCACTAAATTGACCAAGACCCGAGCCAAGAATAAGGCCCACCTTTGGCTTAAAGTTTTTAATGTGCCGACTAATAATCTCAACACATTCCTGGACTTGACTCATTAGAGGTGCTCCGGCCCAAAAGACTGAGGAAGAAGGTCTGATAAATGGATTCGATTTTTGATTCCATCTGGTGAACACATTATTACCTCAGTAGATGCATCAGAAAACTCCCTTATTCTTTGTCTACAGCCTCCACAGGGTATTCCACCCTCATCATTTTTGGTCATGACATAAATTTTATTAATTTTGCTTTCCCCACCCATCACCATAGAGGCAATTGCAGAGGCTTCTGCGCAGTTACCAAGAGGATAGCTAGCATTTTCAACATTACAGCCCATATATTGATTACCCGAATCCGTAATGATTAATACGCCAACAGGATAATTAGAATAAGGAACGTAAGCTTTGCTCATTGCTTCTTTAGTGATTTTTACATGGCTTTGTTCACTCATTCTATAACTCCTTGATATAAGGTTGAGCTGAAGCCTTAGGAGGAACAGCTTTGCCAATAAATCCAGCCAACAAAATAATGGTAAGAATATAAGGTGTTGCCTCAATGAGCTGGACAGGGATTTCTCCAATACCAGGAATTACTATGCCCTGAAGTCTAATCGAGATAGCGTCTAAAAAAGCAAAAAGGAAACATGCAGCGAGTACTTTATAAGGATGCCATTTTCCAAAAATAAGAGCAGCAAGAGCGATAAACCCACTTCCAGCAGTCATATCTTTGACAAACTGGGCATTGTAGGCTGTAGAAAGATAAACACCACCAATACCACACAAAATTCCGCCTATTAGGAGCGCTTTATATCTCAGAGATTCAACTGAGATACCAGCAGTATCAACCGCTTTTGGATTCTCTCCAACAGCTCGAAGTCGAAGACCAAAGCGAGTACGAAAGACAACCCACCAAACTATTGGCACAATTGCGAAAGCAAGGTAAACCAGAATATTGTGTCCACTAATTAACTCCCGATAAATAACTCCTATAATTGGGATATTGTCTATCAATTCAAGTCCTGGCAAATCAATCGAAAGAAATCTTTGATCATTTTTTAATGTAGGAGTGATTCCAGCCTTTTTAAACCATGCAAGGCTAAGAATCATTGTTAGTCCAGCTGCCAAGATATTAATTGCAACTCCACTCACAATTTGATTTCCTTTATATGTGATTGATGCAAACCCATGCACCATTGCTAATAATGAAGAGGCAATAATACCTGCCAATAAACCAACCCAAGGAGATCCAAACACTACTGCAGCACTTGCAGCGATAAATGCAGACATCAATAATTTACCTTCTAGACCAATATCAACAACTCCAGAGCGCTCTGCAAATAGCCCTGCCATTGATGCAAAAATTAGGGGTATACAAACACGAACAGATGCATCTAATGTCAATACTGTACTTAGAAAGATCTCACTCATTCTGCCCCCTCAATTGGTGCTAAAAAACGTATTAGAATTGGTCTATATAAATACTCAAGGCCACCACAAAAAAGAATAACAAGGCCTTGCATGACCACAACAATATCTCTCGAAACATTTTGCAGTTCAAAGTCTAGCTCAGCTCCACCTTGGTAAAGGATTCCAAATAGGAATGCTGCAATTAGAATTCCAACTGGGTGGTTTCGGCCCATTAGTGCTACTGCAATCCCACCAAAACCATAACCATAGTTAAAATTAAGGAATAGTCGGTGCTGAACACCCATCAACTCATTGATTCCAACAAGTCCAGCCAAAGCGCCAGAAATACACATCGTTACAATAATAATCTTCTTGGGATTAATACCACCATAAACCGCTGCATCATTACTTTTACCAACAGCTCGAATTGCGAATCCCCATCGAGTATGCCATAGAAAAAACCAAACTAACCCTGAGAAAAACAAAGCCACTAAAATTGATAAGTTAAGAGGCGATTTTGCGATCTTATAGCCAAAACTTGCAAAAACGTCATGAACAAAAGGTAGCCATGAAGCTTTAATGAAATCTGCACTCTCAGGAGACATTTCTCCAACTTCTCTTAACACATTAACCAAAACATAAACCATCAGTGCAGATGCTAAAAAGTTGAACATAATTGTTGTGATAACAATATGGCTTCCTCTATAAGCTTGCAAATAGGCAGGAATAATAGCCCAAAGTGCTCCAAAAAGAAGCCCTCCTGAAATCGCAAGTGGAATAACTATCCATGCACTCATCGCAGGATTTAAGTATAGAGCAACAAGGGCAGTTCCCAATCCCCCAACATAAGCTTGGCCTTCTCCTCCAATGTTGAATAAACCAGCATGAAAGGCAACTGCTACTGCTAATCCAGTGAATACAAAGTTGGTTGCATAATAGAGTGTGTAGCCCAAGCCTTCATCATAGCCCAGTGCACCATAGATTAATATTTTTGTTGCCTTTATGGGATCTACGCCAATTAAAACAAATACAATGGCTGTTGCAATAAAAGCAGTTAAGACATTAAGGAAGGGCAATAGAAAGCCGTTAATCCATGATAAGCGTCGTTCGCGAGTCATGATTTAACTCCAGTCAATTCATCCTCAGATTCGAGCGCATTGGCCATCATCATTCCAAGTGTTGCTTCATCTGCATCTGTTCCATTTACTGTTCCAGTAATTTCACCATCACACATGACAACGATTCGATCGCTGAGTGACATAATTTCTTCTAACTCTACTGAGATTAGAATAATTGCTTTTCCAGCATCTCTCATGTCTATAATTCTTTTTCTAATAAACTCAATAGCACCAATATCTACACCTCTAGTTGGCTGACCTATAATGAGGACATCTGGATCTCTCTCAAATTCCCTAGCTAAAATAAGTTTTTGCTGATTACCACCTGAAAAGTTTGAAGACATGAGATTAGGATTATTTGGACGAACATCAAATGCTTCCATTATTGACTCACAATTCGCTTTTACTGAGGCGCGTTTAAGCCAAACACCCTGATTAATATTTTTATCATTATGATATCCAAGTAACGCAGTTTCACTTGCAGTGAACTCGGAAATCATTCCCATTCTTTGCCGATCTTCAGGAACATGAGCAACACCTAGATTTCTCAGTTGTTCAGGGTTTAAAGTATTTTTAGAGGTTATCGTTTCTCCCATAATTTCAATTGTGCCACTTGAAATTGGAAGTATTCCAGCAAGAGCCTTAAGAAGCGTTCCTTGACCATTACCTGTTACTCCAGCGATACCTAATATTTCTCCTGAGCACGCCTCAAAACTGACATTCGAAACTCTTTTTAACCCTTGCTCATTTTCTATTTCAAGGTTCTTAGCAACAAGCACAGGATTGCCAATTTTGGCTTTAGACTTTTTGATATTCAGCAAGACTTTGCGACCAATCATGAGCTCAGCTAACTCTTCAGGGTTAGTTTGACTTGTTTCTCTGTGGGCAACCATCTTCCCAGCTCGCATGACTGAAACATGATCGGTAATACTCATAATTTCACGGAGCTTATGGGTTATCAGAATAATGGTTACGCCTTGCTTTTTAAGTGCTTCAAATATACGAAATAATTCATCTGATTCTTGAGGAGTTAATACGCCTGTAGGCTCATCAAGAATTAAAACCTTAGCGCCTTTATAAAGACCTTTCAAAATCTCCACTCTTTGCTGCATTCCAACAGAGAGTTCTTCTACAGCTATGTCAAGTTCAACTTCTAATCCATACTCGTTAGCAAGCCTTTTAAGTTCTATTCTAGCTTTAGATAAGCTTTCAGTTATTAAAGCTCCACCTTCGCTTCCAAGGACAACATTCTCTAGGACCGTGAAGTTGTCCACCAGCATAAAGTGTTGATGAACCATTCCAATACCAGCTTCGATAGATTGTTTTGAGCTGGTCGCTCTAAACTCTTTATTGAAAACCTTGATTTCACCAGAATCAGCCTGATAAAAGCCATACAAAATACTCATCAATGTTGATTTGCCAGCACCATTCTCTCCAACAATTCCATGAATTGTTCCAGATTTAACGCTCAGGTTGACCTTGTCATTCGCATGGACAGCACCAAAATGTTTATCAACATTGATCAGTTCAATGGCAATGTTCGACTCAGTCATAGATACTTATTTTAACGAAGAAATAGATTAATTATAGTTAGATAGATTTGAAACTTTTAAATATAGTTTTGAAAAAAAATTCTAAAAGATTAAAAAAAAACATCCGGCTAGAAGCCGGATGTTTTTAGATAAAAATTACTGTTTATTATAGAGGGCAAGTATTGTCGCTCATGTAATCATGAACAACAATAGAACCATCGATAATTCCAGCTCTAGCAGTGTTAACAGCTGCAAGCATATCAGCAGAAACTAAATCTGCGTTGTACTCGTCCATAGCTGCGCCAACACCATCTTCGGCTACACCATTAACTTTAAAGCCACCTGACCATGAGCCATCGACAGCAGCAGCAAAACTTTCGTAAGCAGCTAAACCTACTTTCTTGTACATTGAAGTAAGCATAGTTCCAGGTTGCATATAGTTTTGGTTAGAGTCTACACCAATTGCTAGAACACCCATATCTGCAGCAGTCTGATAAACACCGATTCCAGTTCCACCAGCAGCAGCATAAACTACGTCAGCACCATTCTCAACTTGGCTACGAGTGATTTCACCGCCCTTAGTTGGGTTACCCCAAGCTGCAGGAGTTGAGCCAGTCATCTGTGCTAAGACATTCATTGAGCTGTCATGATGCGCTACACCTTGCTTGTATCCGCACTCAAAGCGACTAATTAATGGAATATCCATTCCACCAACAAATCCTACCGTACCAGAATTTGACGCCATTGCAGCCATAACTCCAACAAGGAAAGATCCTTCATGCTCTTTAAAGATAACGTTTTGAACGTTTGGAGCATCAACCACACCATCAATAATAGTGAACTGTGTATCTGGATATTCAGCTGCGGCAGCTGCAACAGCATTTGCCATAGTGAATCCAACTGCAATTACTGGCGTATAACCACGCTGAGCAAATTTCTTAAGGCTTTGCTCCATCATAGCTTCATTTGTTGGCTCCAATTCTGTAACCGCAATACCAGTATCGTTCATAAATTTTGTCACACCATTAACAAATACAGCTTCGTTAAATGACTTATCATTCTTACCGGCAGTATCATAAACAACCGCTGGTTTGACATGTCCATCAGCCTGAGCAATTGGTGCTGCTAAAAGAAACGTAGAAGCAATAACCGCTAAGCCAGTTTTTTTGATCAATCCACTGAAATGTGAACGTTTCATGTTTTTCATTGTGTACTCTCCTTAGTTATTAATCTTATTTTTATAATAGAAAGAAAACCGTCATTAAAGAAAAGACAGTCAAAATATCTTTAATATTTAACTCAAGTTTTGATCTTAAAAGTATATAGAAAATAAATTCCCGAGTTGTGAATATTCTATTCTGGAAAAAGGTCTTTGTCAAAAAAATATCAATATATTTTTCAAACTTGGTTAATTGCTATCTGGAAATTAAGTTTAGTATATTTTTTATACGTTCTTTAAACGGTTGAAAAATGATTGTTTACAATAATTGTTAACAAATTTAGGCTTATAATTGTTACATTAAAAATATTTAGGTTATTTCTGAATGAATACTGAACTTAATAAAAATTCTGACCATGTAGTTGATATTGTTTTTGAGGCAATTCTAAAAAATCGCTTAAAACCAGGAGTCAAGCTTTCAGAAATTGCCTTGCAGGAAGAGTTTGGGTACAGCCGATCAGTAGTCCGTCAAGGGTTTGATAAACTTGTAGATTCTGGACTTCTACAACACAAAAAGAATCAAGGGGTAAGAGTTGCATGTCCAAGCAAAGAAGAGACTATTCAAATCTATGAAGCGAGAAGAGGTATTGAAAATGCTGTAATGATGATTTTGGTAGAAAAGCATAAGAGTCAAAATCTAGATTTATCTGCTATTGATGATTTAATAACTGAAGAGAAACGCCTTCATAATACTGCTCACAATGATGAGCATACCAAGTTATCTTGTGACTTTCATCTAAATTTAGCTGAGTTATGTGATAACAAGTATATTGTTGATAGTCTTAAACCACTTATTCCACTGAGTACACTTGCTGCTTCAGTTTATTCGAACCCTGAATCAACATTTTGTTCCTTTGCTGAGCATCATGATTTAGTTCAGGCAATCAAAAGTAATGATTTTCTTAAGGCTACTGAGTCAATCAATAAACATCTCAATAATTGTGTCCAGTCACTTGATTTTAGTAAGTCTATTAAAAACAGAAGTTACAGTCATATTTTTAGTTAATAAATTATGAATAAAAAAGTCATTCAAAGTCTAAGTAACTATCCTCGAGATATGACAGGTTATGGAAAAGAATCTATTCATCCAAACTGGCCAAATAAGGCAAAGATTGCAGTTCAGTTTGTATTGAACTATGAAGAGGGCGGTGAAAACTCAATTCTTCATGGCGACGATGCATCAGAGACATTCTTATCCGAAATTATTGGGGCAAAAGCTTACCAAGGCGCCAGGCATATGAGCATGGAGTCTCTCTATGAGTACGGTTCAAGATCAGGCGTTTGGAGAATTTTAAGACTCTTTGAGGAGTTTAACATTCCTATTACCATCTTTGCTGTTGGGCTTGCAATTGCAAGAAATAGACAGCTGGCTGACTACCTTGTTGACCATAATTATGATATTTGTGCTCATGGCTTTAGATGGATTGATTATCAATTTGTTGAAGAGGAAGTTGAGAGAGAGCATATTAAAGACTGTATATCAATTTTGACTGAGTTTTTAGGTAAGCGTCCTGAAGGTTGGTATACCGGAAGAAATAGTCCAAATACAAGAAAACTCATTATTGAAGAGGGCGGTTTTCTCTATGATAGTGATGCCTACGACGATGATTTACCATATTGGGCGAATGAGTTTGATACAGACTCAAAGCACTTGATTATTCCATACACACTGGATGTCAATGATATGCGCTTCGCCTCACCTCAAGGCTTTAACTCTGGAGATCAATTTTTCAATTACTTGAAAGATAGTTTTGATGCATTGTATAAAGAGGGCGAAACTAGTCCTAAAATGATGTCAGTTGGGATGCATGCAAGAATACTTGGTAGACCTGGAAGAATAATGGCGATGAGAAAATTTTTAGAATACATCAGTAATTTTGATAATGTTTGGCTCTGTTCCAGAAGGGAAATAGCTGATCATTGGTATAAGAATTTTTAAACTATAAGATATGAAATTACCTCAAGAATTAGCTCAAGACTCAGCTGAAAAGTTTTTAGAAACATTCAAGAATCTGTATGAGCACTCTCCTTGGTTCGTTGAGCAGTCTTTAGAGTCAGTTTTGGCAAATGAAAAATATAACAGTTTGAAAGCTTTTCATCAGCTACTGTGTGAAATTATGCTCTCATCGAATCACGATTTACAGGACAACCTTATTATTGCACATCCTTTATTAGCAGGGAAAAAAGCACAAAATAATGAGCTTACAGATTTCTCCACAACTGAGCAAAAATCAGCAGGACTCAATGACTGCACTGAAGATGAAATCAAACTTTTTGAAAAGCTTAATGAGGAGTATTTCGAAAAGTTTAACTTTCCATTCATTATGGCTGTTAAAGAAAAAAAGAAATCCGAAATAATCGCAAGTTTCTTGGAGCGTAAAAATAACACTAGAGATCAAGAGAGAACTAATGCTTTAAATGAAATAAATAAAATAGCTTGGCTAAGAATTAAGGAGATTTATGGACTTTAAAGGACTTATTGATGTCGCTTGCTCTGATACTGGGACTAAGGTTGTTTATTGTAGCGATGAATTCTTTGCGGACTCCTCCCGCATGCTGCAGTCTAATGACCCTGTTTGGATTGATGGCAAATATGATGACAACGGTAAATGGATGGACGGATGGGAGAGCCGAAGAAGAAGAGATGGAAAAGATGATTTTTGTTTTATTCGTTTGGGCAAGAAGGCTTCTATTCAATGTTTTGATATAGACACAACTCACTTTACTGGAAATTTTGCGCCAGGAATCTCAATTCAGGGCTGCTCTGTTCCAGGAGGCACCACTGATGACTTGGTTGTTGACAGTAGCGCAGTTTCAGAATGGTTTGATCTTCTTGGTAGAAAAGAGATCAAGGGTGACTCTCATAATTGTTTTGAATGCACTTCAAAAAAACCAATTACGCATTTAAAAATTACAATTCATCCAGATGGCGGTATTGCCAGATTTAGAGCCTATGGTGATTTTTGGGAAGAAGATAGAGATTCTAGTTTTGAGGGGATTAATGTTCTCTCTAAAGAGAGCGGCGCAAGAGCTATCTATGCTAATGATGAACACTTCGGCTGTTTAAGTAATATATTGGAGAAACATGAGCCGTTAAGTATGGCTGATGGCTGGGAAACTAGAAGGAGAAGAGAGCCAGGAAATGACTGGGGAGTCCTTGCACTCTCAAAAGCCGCTCAGGTTGAGAAAATTATTGTTGATACTAAGCATTTTAAGGGCAACTTTCCACATTCATTTTCTCTTTCCACGGCGAGTATTTCTCATATGGAGGACTCAATCGTATTGGAAGACAGTCAGTCATGGAGAAAACTTTTAGAAAAACAGAAACTAGGTATGAATCAAATTCATACTTTTGAAAAAAAAGACATTTTGCACAATGAGCCATTTACCCATGTTCGAATTGATATCTATCCCGATGGTGGAATTGCTCGTTTAAAGTTTATCGGTAAATTTATTTAGCTATGAAAAACATGAGACTAGTTCCAGAAAAACTAACTGAAGACAATTTTGCTGACTTTGGGGAGGTTGTTTCTATTCAAAGCAAACAATCAAAGACTATAAATAATGGTTTTGCAGACAAATATGCTGACATTGCATCATTGGACACGAGCGAAGATCAGGGTCAAACCAGTGTTCATATTTTTGTGGCTAAAAGTAGGCAGTTTCCGCTTCATATTTCAATGCTAGAGAAGCATCCTTTTTTCAGTCAAACCTTTATACCAAGGCATTCATCTCCATTTATAGTAGTAGTAGCGCCACCCGAGGAGAGTCCATCAATTGAAAAACTAAAAGCTTTTATAACTAATGGTGAGCAAGGGATAAGTTATTCTCGAGGTGTCTGGCACTTTCCTCTTATCAGTATGAATGATAATTCGCAGTTTATAGTGATTGATAGAAAACATAACGAAGAGACAGATACGATTGAGCAGTGCAAGGAAGTTTCTCTTGATAATATTAGCGTAATGTTGGAGATGAGCTTATGATGCAAATATATCTAATTGATTGGCTTAATTTAGCTTTAAAGCTTCTTCATGTAATTGCTGGCATAGCTTGGATTGGAGCCTCATTCTATTTTAACTGGCTTGAAAACAAGCTCGACCGATTAAACAATAGGGATGAAATCGCAGGCAACCTCTGGGCTGTTCATGGAGGTGGCTTTTATCACTTAGAAAAATATAAGAAATATCCTCAAACCCTCCCGGAGCCATTGCATTGGTTTAAGTGGGAAGCATACGTTACTTGGCTTTCTGGAATTTCTTTACTCTCAGTGATATATTATTTTAATGCGAGCACCTATTTATTGGCCACTAATAGCTCTATATCTGCAATGTATGGTATCGGTTTAAGCTTATTGGGTTTACTCGCTTTTTGGCTTATATATGATATTTTATGCAAGTCTAAATTAGTTAATAAGTCAGCAATTTTTATAGCAATCATTTTTTTAGTAGTTTCATTCTTTGCCTATTTTTACAGTAATATCTTTAATCCTCGAGCTGTTTATATGCAAATTGGCGCCATGGTCGGAACAGTGATGGTTGCCAATGTTTTCTTTGTGATTATTCCAGTTCAAAAAAAGCTTGTTGATGCTTGTGAAAACTCGACTGAGGTTAGTTTAGAGCTTGGAAAAACTGGTTATATCCGCTCTCGACATAACAATTACTTTACCCTGCCAGTTCTATTTATGATGATAAGTGGGCACTATCCAACTATTTACAGTGGAGATTATGGGTGGTTAGTATTAATTGCAGTCATTGGAATTCTAGTAATGGTGCGTCACTACTTTAATCTAAGGGGTGTTGGCAAAGCAAAAAATAGCCTAATCGCCATAATTGCAGTATCCACTTTAGCTTTAATTTATTTGTTGGCTCCATCTCAAAGCAAAGACCAGGCTCAGAACAAAGAGGTAGTTACTATTGCTGAGGCTCAAGTTATTATTGAAAAACATTGCGTAAGCTGCCACGCTGAAGAACCTTCAAATATGGCTTTTGCAATTGCGCCAAATGGAATTATGCTTGATACCATTGAAAACATTATCACTCATAAGGATCAAATCTATAAGCAGGCAGTTTTATCTAAAGCTATGCCGATCATCAATACTACAAATATGACGGATGAAGAAAGAGAAAAACTAGGGGCTTGGGTTGAGGCAAATTAATGAGTAAAAATAATTACTTTCGGGGTTCTATCTATCACTGCCTAGAAACGAGCGGCAATCTCAAGCCTGCTTACTTTGAAGATGGTCTGATGGTTGTTGACAAGGAGTCTGGAAAAATTGTTGATGTGGGAACCTATTCAGATCTATCATCAAGCTGGGATACGTCAATTAACTTGATTCATTTTAAGGATCGATTAATCATGCCTGGTTTTATTGATACCCATGTTCATTATCCTCAGTACAAGGTTATAGCCTCATATGGAACTAGCTTGTTAGAGTGGCTCAATCAGTATACATTTGTAGAGGAGCAAAGATTTTCAGATGAGAATTATGCTGATCAAATTGCTAACCTATTTTTAGATGAGCTAATTAAGAACGGTACAACAACTGTGATGACCTTTTGTGCCTCTTACAAAAAGTCTGTTGACGCATTTTTTAAAGCATCCCAAAAAAGAAATTTGAGAATGGTAGCTGGTAAAGTCATGATGGATAGAAATGCCCCTGAAAAACTTTGCGACAGCCCTGAAGACAGTTATTTAGATTCCAAAGCTCTCATCGAAAAATGGCACAATAAGGGAAGACTGAGATATGCGGTAACGCCAAGGTTTGCCATCACATCTTCAAAGTTACAATTAGAGCAGGCCTCAAGGTTATTAAGTGAGTATCCTGAGGCAAATGGAAAAAAAGGGGTCTTACTTCAGACCCACCTTAATGAAAATGATGAAGAGATTAATTGGGTTAAAGAATTGTTTCCAGAATCTGAAAACTATTTTGGTGTTTATCAGGATTTTGGAATTACAGGCGCTAATTCTGTTTTTGGGCACTGCATTCATAATACAGAAGATGAATACCAAAAAATGGCTGAGACTGGCTCAAAGATTTCGCTTTGCCCAAGATCAAATCTATTTTTAGGGAGTGGGTTATTTGAATTGGAAAAATTAGAGAGCTATGGTATTGATGTTTCGCTAGCCTCAGACGTTGGAGGTGGTGATAGTTTTTCAATGTTTCAGGTCATGAATGAAGCTTATAAAGTTTGCCGTATGAATGATTTTAATTTAGACCCAGTAAAAGCATTTTATTTGACTACTCTGGGTGCAGCAAAAGTCTTAAATATGGATGACTCTATAGGTAATTTTGAGTGTGGCAAGGAGGCAGACTTTATTGTTGTTGATCTTAATGCAACTGAAATCATTAGCCAAAAAAACAAAATTTCAACCAGTATTCATGACACACTATTTAATCTGATGACTCTTGGTGATGATAGACTGGTAGATGAGGTCTATATCATGGGTCAAAGAAATTATAAAAAATAGGAATAATCTATGGGAAAACTTACTACACATATACTCGATACTTCGATGGGAACTCCTGCAAAAGAAGTGGAAATTAAGCTTTACAAGAGAAATGATTCTTCCCTGAAGCTTATTAATTCAGCAAAAACAAATGAGGACGGAAGGTGTAATGAGCCCTTATTGTCAGGAAATTTATTTGAAGAGGGCTGTTATGAAATTGAATTTAATATTGGTCACTATTATGCAACAAAAGAGATTGATTGTCCTTTTCTAAAAGATGTTGTGATTCGCTTCTATATTTCGAATAGTGATGAGAACTATCATGTCCCTTTGTTAATATCACCATTTAGTTACTCAACATACCGAGGTAGTTAGTGTCAATTTTACTAAATCAAAGCTTTATTCCAACTGAACTTGGTGCAATTAATCCAAATACAACGGTGCTTGATTGGTTAAGAGGAAATCAATTGGTTGGAACAAAGGAGGGCTGTGCATCTGGTGACTGCGGGGCCTGTACAGCTGTTGTAGGGGAGTTAGTAACTATAAATGAAGAAAATCTGATTCAATATAAAAGTATTAACACCTGTATTGCACTAGCTTACACTCTTATAGGGAAGCATTTGATTACGGTTGAGGGTTTGTCAGAGGCCGATGGTCTTCATCCAGTGCAAAAGGCAATGATTACTGAGAACGGCTCACAGTGTGGATTCTGTACTCCTGGCTTTGTTATGTCGTTGTTTGCTTTGTACCATAATGAAAAGTCTGTAGATTTGACCAAGATCAATGATGCTTTATCTGGAAACTTATGCAGGTGTACTGGTTACAAGCCGATTATCAGCGCTGCATTTATGGTCTTTAAAGAAAAAGAACAAGGGCAACTTGATTTTTATGAAAGAAATCAATCTAAATTTGTTGAGGCTTTAAATAGCCTTGGGAATTCTAAAAGTATTAACCTCAGCTATACTCATGGAAAGAAAACACTTCTTTTTGATGCGCCATCAAATGTAAATGATCTTTCTCAGCTTTTATCAGATCATCCCTCTGCAAATATCTTGGCTGCTGGAACGGACTTAAATCTAGAAATTACGCAATCTATGAATGAATTTAGTCATATTGTCAGTGTCAATAGGGTCTCTGAGCTTAAGCAGATTATTGAAAATGACTCTGAAATTGAAATCGGCGCTGCCGTTAGTTATGAGGAAGCAAAATCTGTATTAATTAAATACTGGTCAGATTTAGATTCTTTTCTTCAGCGCTTTGCGTCATTACCAATTAAAAACTGGGCTACTATTGGTGGCAATATTGCTAACGCATCTCCTATAGGGGATATGGCCCCTGTTCTTATTGCTCTAGAATCCAAGTTAAAGCTCAGGAAGGGAGCTTCAACTCGTATTATTGCGCTTGAGGATTTCTTTATTAGTTATAAAAAGACAGTCTTAGAGCCATCCGAGTTTATCGAAAGCATTGTTATCCCGAGACCTGCCAATGAGGATCAGTTAATTACACATAAAATATCAAAAAGATATGAAGATGATATATCTGCAGTTTGCATGGCAATTAATGTCAAGAGAAAGGATTCACTGCCTTTTTCAGTAAAGATTGGAATGGGAGGTATGTCGGGGATTCCTCAGAGAGCAGTTGAGCTTGAAAAGGTTTTCATAGATAAATGGGATAAAGAAGAGCTTCTTGCAGCGGCATATGAGGCGTTAAGTCAGGAGTTTACGCCGTTTTCAGATGTTAGAGCTACCTCAGAGTTTCGTTTGAATGTATCTGCCGGCCTAGTCAAGAAATCTTCCTTAATATTGCAAGGTTATCCTGTTGAAGATCTTGCCCACTATTCTGAGCATAAAACGAAATAGGGAGTCAATCATTAAAGATCACGAACATAAACTAGTGCAAACAAAATCAGCCATTGGTCTTCCAATAGAGCATGACAGTGCTCGAATGCATGTTCAGGGAGGTGCTCAGTATATTGATGATATCCCTGAGCCAAATGGAACCCTTCATGTTGCTTTTGCACTTAGCAATGTCGCCCATGGAAAAATTAAAAGTGTTTATGTCAATGCAGCCCAAGAGGCTGAGGGCGTTCATAGTGTTTTGATTGCAGAAGAAATAGAAAATTTATTGATTGGCCCTATACTGCATGACGAGCCTATTCTTGCTTCCAAAGAAGTCTTGTTTTATGGACAAGCGATTGCAGCAGTATTGGCTGATAGTCATGATCTAGCCAAAAAAGCCGCGCTTCTAGTAACAGCTGAAGTAGAAGAGTTGAAACCAATCGTAACAATAGATGAGGCAATGGAAAATAAAAGTTTTCTTGATGACCCCATTATTGTTAGTACAGGTGATTCTAAAAAAGCAATCAAAAATGCCAGAAACAGATTAACTGGATCACTATCTATAGGCGGTCAAGAACATTACTATCTGGAAGGGCAGGTGGCTATGTCAATCCCAACAGAGGATGATGAAATGATTATTCATTCATCTACTCAAAATCCCACTGAAGTTCAACATCTTGCTGCGCATGTCTTGAATGTTCCTCAAAATGCAATTGAGGTTGTAACTCGAAGAATGGGAGGAGGTTTTGGCGGAAAAGAAACAGACTCTTCACAGTTGGCTTGCATTTGCGCTATCTTCTCTGAAAAAACAAAAAAACCAGTTAAAGCAAGATTATCCAGAAAAGACGATATTCTTTTGACTGGTAAGCGCCATGACTTCATTGCAAATTATGATGTCGGATACAGTGATGATGGATTAATTCAAGGCATAACCATGGATCTTTCGGCAAGATGTGGCTACTCCTTAGATTTATCAAAAGCAATTGTCTCGCGCGCGCTTTTTCATTCAGACAATGCCTACTATATTCCGAATGCTACCTTTAGGGGCTTCTTATGCAAAACAAATACAGCTTCAAATACAGCCTTTAGAGGCTTTGGTGGGCCACAAGGCATGCTCGCTATAGAAAACATAGTTGAAGAAATTGCTAATTCACTTGGTTTAGATCCGTTAGAAGTTCGGAGGGTAAATTTTTATCAGAAAGAACAAAATAATACAACTCCTTACGATCAAGTAGTAGAGGATAACATTATTGCTGAAATTACTGATGAATTAATAGCTGACAGTAATTATTATTCAAGAAAAAAAGCAATTGATAAGTTCAACAAAGAAAACAAATATCTTAAGAAAGGTCTTGCATTTTCTCCAGTAAAGTTTGGCATTTCATTCACCACCCAGCTTTTGAATCAAGCGGGCGCCTTGGTAAGTATTTACAAGGATGGCAGCATTTATTTGAACCATGGTGGAACGGAAATGGGTCAAGGCTTGTTTATCAAGGTAGCGCAAGTTGTTGCAAACGAATTTGGTGTTGATATCTCGAGAGTGAAAGTGTCCGCAACATCAACTGCAAAAGTTCCAAATACTTCTCCAACTGCTGCTTCATCTGGGTCCGACCTCAATGGGATGGCCGCAAGAGAGGCGTGTCTTAGAATCAAGAAAAATTTAAGGCATTTTGCTGTTGAGTATTATGGAGTCAACGAAGACGATATTAAGTTTGAAGGCTCTCTTTTGTTGGCTGGCAAAAAACAAATACCTTTTGATGAATTCATCGCTCTTGCTTATTTGAATCGAGTGGAGTTGTTTAGTAATGGTTTTTATAAAACACCCAAAATTCATTTCGATGTAGTTAAGCAAAAAGGCCGTCCTTTCTTTTATTATTCATACGGTGGATGCGTCAGCGAAGTGATAGTAGATTGCCTAACTGGAGAATACAAGCTTTTGGGTGTTGACATTTTGCATGATGTTGGAGCCTCTCTAAATCCTGCGATTGACACGGGACAGATCGTTGGTGGCTACATTCAAGGAATGGGGTGGCTCTGCTCAGAAGAGCTTAAATGGAGTGACTCAGGCGCTCTTCTAACGACAGGAGCTTCAACTTACAAGATACCTGCGATTGGAGATACGCCGGAGCACTTTGAGGTCAAAATTAAGCCAAACATTTCTAACCATGAAAACACCATTCACAAGTCTAAGGCAGTTGGTGAGCCCCCTTTAATGCTTGCAATTTCAACCTGGCTTTCCATTAAAAATGCTATTTTTAATGCTGACAAGGAAAACATCACTGGGTTAAATGCCCCAGCAAGCTTTGAGCAAGTATTTTTTAGTTTAAATAAAACTCTTTAATCGTTCAATATGAATACTTGGCTCAAGCACTTAAAGACCGCAATTGCTCTAAATAACAGTCTGGTGGTCATTACAATTATTGCGACCAAAGGTTCTACTCCATGCAGTAACGGAGATAAGATTGTGTTCACGGGCAATGAGGTTATCTTTGGAAGCATTGGAGGAGGAAATCTCGAATTTAGAGCGTTATCTCTGGCTAAAGAAATGCTTACTCTTAAGGGTAATAGTAACCAGCTTATTAAGTACCCATTGGGCGCCACACTAGGGCAGTGCTGTGGTGGATATGTCAAGGTGTTATTCGAGAGCTTTGTAACGAACAACTCATCCCTTAAAGATAAAGATTCGTGGATTGAAAAAATATCAAGTCTCTATCAAGATAGCGAAGATTTTATCTTGGCTACAAGTACTGATAATGATAAAAGCTCACAGCTAGGTAAACAAAAATTTCTATTCACACAAAATCACTTTTACTCTTCATCAAATAACAAAAAGCTATCTACCTTTGTTGAGGGATGCTCATCAAAACTTTTACAAAATTCTCAAAGTTCCACGCTAGTTGAGTTTGAGGATGAGAAAGGTTTAAAGACTGATATTTGTTTGGAAAAGGTAGCTTCAAGTGATTTATTACCAGTAGCAATCTTTGGCGCTGGACATATATCTCGGGCTCTAATGCCTATCCTCATCAACCTGCCTATTAAGTTGTTTTGGATTGATGATCGCCAGGAGCAATTCGATAAGTTTCAAGGAGATACTTCACAAATAAAAATTATTTGTGATGATATAGTAGAGAGTGTTTCAGATCTTCCAGATGGTATCTATTGTTTGGTAATCACTTATAGTCATAAAATTGATTTTGAAATTTCCGAAAAAATGATTCTTCAAAATAACTTTAGTTATTTGGGTATGATTGGCTCATCCATTAAGGGGAAAAAATTTAGGGACCGCTTCATTCAAAAAAATTATCCTGAAGAAGTGGTTAGTAAGTTTACTTGTCCAATTGGTGAAAAACAAAAATTTTTAAAGTCTCCTACTGCGATTGCAGTTACTATCGCAATGGACTTAATTAATTTTATTGAAAATAAAAAACAAATTGAAGCGCTATGAATTATCAATTAGAAGTTTCCAGCATTACTAAATCTTATGGCGATCTTAAAGCAAACGATAACGTTTCATTAAAAATAAAAGATTCAAGTATTCATGCGCTTCTTGGAGAAAATGGCGCTGGAAAGTCAACCTTAGTAAAGATTATTTATGGCTCCTTGATGCCTGATAGTGGTGAGATGAAGTGGGGTGGAAATAGCTATAGTCCCAAAAATCCTTTTGAGGCGAGAGAGAATGGAATTGCAATGGTCTTTCAGCATTTTTCACTATTTGAGTCTTTAACTGTTGAAGAGAATATTATTTTGGGGCTAGATGGAGTCGGTCTTAAGCAAAATTTTACAGATGAAATTTTAAAATATTCAAAGCAATATGGGCTGGATGTGAATCCTCAACAGGTGGTGGGTGATCTTTCTGTTGGCGCAAGACAAAGGGTAGAAATCATTCGCTGCTTACTTCAAAATCCAAAATTATTAATTATGGATGAGCCCACTTCAGTTTTGACCCCACAGGAAGTCTCTGACTTGTTTGTAACCCTTAAAAAGCTTGCCGATGATGGGTGTTCTATTCTCTATATTTCTCACAAGCTCGAAGAAGTTCGAGAGATTTGTAGTGAAGCGACAATCCTCAGAGGAGGACAGCTAGTTCAAAGCTGCGTGCCTCAAGAGCACTCACAAAAAGAATTGGCTGAAATGATGATTGGGAAAAAACTCACTGAGTTAGCTAGAAGCAAAATAGATATTGGTTCTGAGATCTTTTCTATCAATAATCTAATTCAAGAAAGTGATGATTTGTATGGAGTTGATTTAGAAAGCATTAATTTGACTATTAGGCAAGGAAGTATTGTTGGTATTGCTGGTGTGGCAGGAAACGGCCAAGATGAGCTGATGGAGTTATTGATAGGTGAAAAGTCCTCGGCTGATGGCGTTCTAAAATTCAATGAGCAAGATGTCGGCTCATTAGGCTCGCATGAAAGAAGACAGCTTTCTATGTTCTTCATTCCAGAGGAGCGTTTAGGTCATGGTGCAGTGCCTGATATGACTCTTGATGAGAATATGTTGCTGAGTAGGCCAGACTCCTCTGGTATGACCAAAAGTGAAGTCATTGATTGGAGCAGTGTTGCCAGTTTTTCCAAGAAAGTCATTGATGATTTCAATGTTCAAACGCCTTCAAGCAAAATGTTGGCCAAATCTCTTTCTGGTGGAAACTTACAAAAATTTATGGTGGGAAGGGAGCTGATTAGAAATCCTGAGCTACTGATAGTTTCCCAGCCTACTTGGGGCGTGGATGCAGGATCAGCCAATAACATTCATCAGTCTTTAATCTCTTTAGCAGACAATGGTTCAGCTATTTTGATCATTTCACAAGATTTAGATGAAATTCTCAGTTTGTGTGAACAAATCCATGTTCTGTCAGAAGGTAAACTTTCAGAGGCTGTTGATATGAAAAATAATGGCCTTGAGAAGATTTCTCAGCTCATGGTGGGAGGAGAGAGCTAATGATTAAACTTATCCCAAGAGTTGAAAATTCAAAAGCGATGATTTTATTATCCCCATTGCTTGCGCTGACACTAACGGCGTTATCAGCATTAATAATATTTATCTTTATTTTGGATGATATTAAAGTTTCAAGCGTTTTTTTCACGCTGTTTGTTCTCCCACTTACTGACTCCTACTTATTCCCTGAGTTATTAGTAAAGGCGGCCCCACTAATGATTATTGGTCTTGGTTTATCGATTGGCTTTAGAGCTGGAATATGGAATATTGGAGCTGAGGGTCAATACGTAATCGGTGGAATTGCAGGCGGTGCAGTAGGCCTTTATTTCTATAATGTTGAGGGCTTTTGGCTTCTACCTTTAATGGCTTTAGCGGCAATTATTGGTGGGATGCTTTATGCCAGTATTGCCGCCTTTCTTAAAATAAGATATCAGGTCAATGAAATATTAGTTACCTTAATGTTGACCTATGTCGCTGTGTTGTTTTTAAGTGCGATGCTCCAAGGCCCTCTAAGAAATCCTGCAGGGTTTAACTTCCCAGAAAGCAGAATATTTCATGACAGTGCTATGTTGCCCATAATTTGGGGAGGAACTCGTCTACATGTTGGGTTTATTATTGCAATTATTATCTCTTTTGTTGCCTGGTTTGGCATTAAAAAACATATGTTTGGAATGCAGATCAAGATCTCAGGAAGCGCTCCTAGAGCAGCTAAATTCGCAGGCTTTAATGACAATAAGACAGTTTTATATTCTTTGCTTATATCTGGTGGATTGGCAGGATTGGCCGGCTTCTTTGAGGCGTCTGGGCCGGCTGGCCAATTAACCCCGGGGCTCCCACAGTTCTATGGGTTTACTGCAATCATTGTTGCATTTTTAGCGCGACTTCATCCAATCGGCATTCTATTTTCGTCTCTACTTATTGCGCTCAGCTACGTCGGAGGTGAAGAAGTTCAGATTGAGTACAATCTTCCGAGTTCAATCACCCAAATTTTCCAAGGCATGCTGCTTTTCTATTTTCTGGCATGTGACATATTAATCAAATACAAAGTGGTATTAAATAAAACTAAAAATTAAAAGATTATGAATGAAAGCTTATTTATAAACATCATCATTGGAATAAGTATTGCCTCCACTCCACTTATTTTTGCAGCAATTGGTGAGCTTCTAGTAGAGCGCTCAGGAGTCCTAAATCTTGGCGTTGAGGGCATGATGATTGTTGGGGCATTGCTGGGTTTTATTGTTCAGTTTCATACTGGAAACCCATTTTTGGCTGTTGTAGCTGCTCTTCTAGGCGGCATGGCTATTTCCTCTATTTTTGCCTTTCTAACCCAATTTTTGCTAACGAACCAGGTTGCAACTGGACTTGCATTAACCCTTTTTGGTTTGGGTTTTTCTGCATTTGCAGGTCGGGGTTACACAGAAGAAACCATTGTTTTAATTAAGGCCGTAGACATCCCTGTTTTATCTGACATTCCTTTTATTGGTCCGTTACTTTTTTCTATGAACCCGCTTGTTTATTTAGCGTTCTTGATGGTGTACTTGGTTTGGTGGTTTCTTTTTAGGACAAAGCAGGGTTTAATTTTGCGATCAATTGGTGATAATCATGATGCGGCCCATGCAATTGGTCACAACGTAGTTAGATATAGATTTATGGCTATTTTGTTTGGCGGTGCGATGGCTGGTGTTGGCGGTGCTTTTTTGTCGCTTGTTCAAGTCCCAATATGGGGTGAAGACATGACAGCGGGAAGGGGCTGGATTGCACTTGGACTGGTTGTTTTTGCTTCTTGGCAACCATTTAGAATTATTTTAGGTGCAATTTTATTTGGTGGAATCACTGTTCTTCAGCTTCATGCCCAAGGCTTCGATATTAGAATAAGTGCTCAATATCTATCGATGTTGCCGTATCTTGCAACCATTATCATTTTAGTAAGTTTAAGAATAAGACTAAAAAATAAAACAAATCGCACAGTCCCTAATTGTTTGGGTAGAATATTTCATTCAACATCCTAGTTAGGTGATTGTATTTAAGAAGTAAGAAAGTAAGTTAATTTGTTCAACAATAAAAAGGAGAGAGAAGTATGTCTAAAGGTAGATTCTCTAGTATTTTAAAACTGTCTGTTTTAAGCACAGTTTTAGCTTTTACTAGTAATGTCTCAGCTGATCCTGTCAAAGCAGCGTTTGTTTATATTGGTCCAACTGGTGACCATGGATGGACTTATGCGCATGATGAAGGCGTTAAATATGCTAAGGAAAAGTTGGGTGACGATGTAATAATGACAACGATTGAAAATGTTGCAGAAAACTCTGACTCTGAGAGAGTTATTACGAGTCTTGCCCGAAAAAATGATATTGTTTTCACAACTTCATTTGGTTATATGAATCCAACTGTTAAGGTTGCTAAGCGTTATCCAGATGTTAAGTTTGAGCATGCTACAGGATATATGTTAGAAGACAACGTTTCTGTATACTCAGCGAGATTTTATGAAGGAAGGCATGTCATTGGTAAGATTGCTGGAAGGATGACAGAAAGCAATGTTATCGGTTATATTGCGTCATTCCCAATTCCGGAGGTAATCCGTGGAATTAACTCAGCGTTTTTAGCTGCGAAGTCAGTTAATCCTGATGTTCAGATTAAGATTGTTTGGGTTTACTCTTGGTACGATCCTGGTAAGGAAGCAGATGCTGCAAATGCTCTAATTGCTCAAGGTGCTGATGTATTAATGCAGCACACAGACTCTACTGCAGCAATGACAGTAGCTGAAGAGAAGGGTATTCATGCATTTGGACAGGCTTCAAACATGCGTGAATGGGGTCCAAACGCTCAGTTAACTGGAATTATTAATGATTGGGGTCCTTACTATGCAGACAGAATTGCTGCTGTAAGAGATGGAACTTGGTCTTCTTCTGACACTTTTGCTGGTGTTCAGCAGGGTATGGTTAAGTTTGCACCAATGAACAATAATATGCCTACTGACGTTAAGAATGAGGCAATGAAAGCCATTATTGATCTATCAATGGGAGCAATTCATCCATTTACAGGTCCAATCAATAAGCAAGATGGTAGCCCATGGTTAGCAGAAGGTGAAACGCCACCTAACTTCCCTGACCTACTCACAATGGATTTCTATGTTGAAGGTATTGACAGTCAATATCCAAACTAAAATTCCATAAGTAATACTAAAAACGCGCCTTATTGGCGCGTTTTTTTTGCTCTAGAATTATCTTTTGAGTAGAGATTATTTTTTATCAAATCTTTTTAGATTATTTCATTTTGTCATTACCTTTAACATTGTCATTCATTTCTTTTTCTACCTGGTCCATCATGTCATTATGAGACTTGGAAGTCCAATCATTCGCAGAGCTCTTTGCGCTTCTTTGTTTGTCACTCTCACGAACTCTAAAAAACGATGAAAATATTAGTCCTGCCTCGAACAAAAGCCAAATGGGTATGGCTATTAAAAATTGTGATATGACATCAGGAGGGGTAAGAATCATTCCAATAACAAATGATCCCACAATAATGTAGGATCGATTCTTCTTCAGTTTCTGCGGGGTAGTCACACCAAAAATAATGAGAAGGATTGTAACAACTGGAACCTCAAAAGCCACCCCAAAGGCAAAGGATACTTTAAGTATAAAATCTAAATAGTACTGAATATCAGGAGCAAAGTTAACTGAGTCAGGTCCCACTCCAGCTAGAAATCCAAAAATAACAGGAAAAACTATATAGAAAGAAAACACTAATCCAGCATAAAACAAAAGCGTTGAAGAAACAACGAGAGGCAGCACCAATCTTTTTTCATGGCGATAAAGCGCTGGCGCTATAAACATCCATAGCTGGTAAAGAAGATAGGGCATAGCAATATAGATCGCTAAGATTAAGGACATTTTTAGAGGCGTTAGAAAGGGAGAGATGACGCCTATAGCAATTAGATTTGATCCAGGAATTGCTTGAACAATCGGCGCTGCAATGAAATTATAGACTTCATCAGCAAAAGGAAACAGAACAACAAAAAAGACAACAATTGCAATAACAGAGCGAAGTAGCGACCGTCTAAGCTCAATCAGGTGCTGCACTAAAGGAAGCTTCTCCATTGAATTCTTTTGATCAGCCATCAGTTATTTTGTCTTCTTATTAGAAAAAATATTTTCTTCCTTAAGAGAATCTGCGCTGGATTGAATAACTTCAGTAACTTCAGAGACTATAATTTTTTCCTCATCCATGGACATTTCATCTTTTATCTCATCCATTCTTAACTCTTCATTAATGTCTGACTTTACTTTATTGAAAAACCTATTGAGCTTTCCAAAGTAAAGACCTGCCTTTCTGGCAATTGCTGGCATCTTCTCTGGGCCAACGACGATAAGAGTAATGATGCCAATAATGGCAATTTCCCAGAAGCCAAAATCAAACATAAAGTTATTAAATTAGAATTGAAATTTATTTCTTATTCGTTTCGTCATCAGCCTCAACTTTTGCCTCAATGACCTCTTCTTTATCTTTTGATTCTGATTCTTTCATAGAAGACCTGAAGCCCTTGATTGCACCTCCAAGGTCGTTACCAATGTTTTTAAGTCTTTTACCACCAAATATTAAAAGCACAATCACTAAGATAATGATTAGTTCAAATGGTCCTGGCATACCCATAACGTCACTCCTGAATAAGAATACGTACATTTTACACTCTAATAGTTTATGTATTTGATAACGTGATAGTATTGAAATTCCTATGATTTTTTAATTAAGTTTCATATAATGGAACCTTGTACTGATAGTTGGACAAATATATTCACATGAATACATATTGATGTATACTTACCCTTGATTTGTCATATTTAAGTGAATTTCTTCACAAAAGTATGTAATCAAAAAGAAGTTTACTTTTTTAAAAAATAGGAGATAAAAAGTGAAAAAAATATTTAAAAACCAAATAGCACTTGCACTTGCCGGAATCTTGGCTGGTACATCTGCTGTTGCTGGAACTCTTGTCATTAATGGTGACACTTCAGATCCGGCACCAAAGGCTGCATTTCAGGCTGTTATAGATGGATTCGAAGCTGAAAACCCGGATGTTGATGTTGTTTATAACCTTTTTGATCATGAAGGATATAAGGCAGCAATTCGAAACTTCCTAAGCGCTGATGCTCCAGACATTGCATTCTGGTATGCAGGAAATAGAATGGCTCCATTTGTTGAAGCCGGTTTATTTGCGCCAATTGATGATGTTTGGGCTGACCAAGGTCTATACTCATTGATGGCTTCTTCAGCTCCAGGTATGACTATGGATGGCCAGAAATGGGGTATCCCTTATACATACTACAACTGGGGTGTTTACTATCGTCAAGATATCTTTGAAGACCTAGGAATTTCAGTTCCAACAAATTGGGATGAGTTTATTGCTGCGGGTGAGACTTTGAAAGCTAACGGCATCACTCCAATCACAATTGGAACTAAGTATCTTTGGACTGCAGGTGGTGTATTTGACTACTTAAACCTTCGTACAAATGGCTATGACTTCCATATGGCTCTAACAAGTGGTGACATCGCATGGACTGATGACAGAGTGCGCGCAACAATGGCGAACTATCAGCAGCTTATTGATGGCGGTTTCTTCCTTGAGAATCATGCTGCACTAAGCTGGCAAGAAGCTTTAGCTCCAATGGCTAATGGTGAGGCTGCAATGTATGTAATGGGTAACTTTGCTGTGGCTCCATTAAAGGAGCTAGGTTTAGATGATAGTTCACTTGGACTATTCCAATTCCCTGCAATTACTCCAGGAGTTCCAATGGCTGAAGAAGCGCCTACGGATACAATCCACTTAACTGCTGGCGCTAAAAACGTTGCAGATGCTAAGCGTTTCTTAGCTTACGCTGCGCGTCCTGACGTTCAGACAGCTTGGAATAAAGCCCTTGGACAACTGCCTACAAATGCTGGCGCAGGCGTAACAGATGACAAGTTCCTAAACCAAGCATTCGGCATGCTTAATAATGATGCACCTGGCGGTGTTGCTCAGTTCTATGATCGTGACACTAAAGCAGAAATGGCCTCAATTGGTATGGAAGCTTTCCAAGAGTTCATGGTTAAGCCTGAGCGTTTAGAGAAAATTCTAGAGCGTCTAGAAAAAGCTCGTCAAAAACTTTATTAATCAATAAGGTTTTACTATGTCCCGTGTTCAAGTATTCTTGACACGGGACTTTTTTTTAAAATTTAGAATCTTAAGTAGGTATGTATTCTTACTGGAAAAATAATCAACTCAAGATAGCGCCATGGATTTTTTTGGCTCCTGGCATATTTATGTTTTCTCTTTATGTTATTTTTCCTATCTTTCAATCGATTAATTTAAGTTTTTATCAGTGGGATGGTTTAGGTGCAAAAACCTACATCGGTGCTGAAAACTATATCGAACTTTTGGACGATGAGTACTTCATTGTTTCATTGAAAAATAATGTTATCTGGCTTGTTTTGTATCTCTTAGCAGTTCCAGCAGGACTTTTTGCAGCACTATTTCTTAATCAAACAGTCAGAGGGATACGGATTTATAAGTCTATATTTTTCTTTCCTTTTGTTATATCTCAAGTTGTAGTTGGTCTGGTTTTCAGCTGGTTTTATGACCCCTCTAATGGGCTACTCAACATCATTTTAGAGTTTTTTGGTTTTGATACAATTGCCATTCTTGCTGAGGAAGATTATGTCACTTATGGCATTATTGCTGCAGGCTTATGGCCTCAAACGGCTTACTGCATGATTCTATATTTAACTGGATTAAACTCAGTCGATCCAGAGCAAATTGAAGCAGGTCGAATCGACAATGCAAGAGGTTGGAGAATGCTATGGTATGTGATCTTGCCTCAACTCAAGCCTGCAACTTTCATTGCAGTCGTTGTAACTATTATTGGCGCTTTGAGATCCTTTGATCTCATTGACATTATGACTGGGGGTGGTCCTTGGGGATCTAGTCGCGTGCTCGCCTATTATATGTACGAAAAAGCATTCTCAGAATATGGTTTCCGGATGGGTTATGGTGCAGCTATTGCAGTTGTCCTATTATTAATAATGATGGTTTATATTGCAACAATTCTGTATAGACTTTATCAAGATGAGAAAGGTAGCTAATTATGTTTCCTACGCCAATTGAAAGAACTAAACCATCGACCCAGCTCCTTTATAAGATAGCGCTTCCCATATCAATTATCATTTGGTTGCTTCCACTCCTTGCGGTGGCTTTAACCTCAATTCGTTCTGGAGCAGATATCAATTCAGGAAACTACTGGGGAATGCCAACTTCAATTAACTTCATGGAGAACTATACGGCAGTTTTTACGGACTCTCCGCTTGGTTATTACATACTCAATAGCTTCAAGATTACTATTCCTACGGTGATTGGTGCCATTGTGTTGTCAAGTCTTACTGGCTTTGCTTTGGGAGTTTATCGATTCAAGCTGAACCTGTTTGTGTTTTTTATGTTTGTCGCAGGAAACTTTATTCCCTTCCAGATACTTATGGTTCCAGTAAGAGACCTTTCACTTTCTCTTGGCTTATACAACTCTGTCTGGGGATTGGTGGTCTTTCATATTGCTTTTCAAACTGGCTTCTGTACCTTTTTTATGCGAAACTTTATAAGGGCATTGCCTTATGAGCTTATTGAGGCTGCTCGAGTTGAAGGCGTTTCAGAATTTAAGATTTTCTGGTACATTGTGGTTCCTTTAATGCGCCCAGCAATGGCTGCTCTATCGGTATTAATTTTTACTTTCATTTGGAATGATTATTTTTGGGCTATTGTCTTGACTCAAGGTGCCGATGCTATGCCAGTGACTGCAGGACTAAATTCACTTAATGGGCAATGGGTTTATAACCAGCATTTAGTTTCAGCCGGTTCAATCATTGCTGCGCTTCCTCCAGTTTTGATGTTTTTCCTAATGCAAAAACACTTTATTGCTGGTTTAACTCTGGGTGCTGTCAAATGATAAAACAATGGCGCCTTGATACTAATAATCAATCATTGGTGTTGTCATCTTCAGGCAATCGATTGCCCTGTGTTATATATTGGGGCAAGAGTTTGCCAAGCCATGAAAGCCCAGATGAAATGATTGAGGCGTCAAAAAAAGACTGGGGAGACAACCTCATAGATTTAGTCCCTGAGCTATCAATTTTGCCAGAACAGTCGGCTAACTTTTCCGGACAGTTAGGATCTAAGATGAGGGATATTAATGGTCAGTTACTCTCATCTAGTTTTGTTTTTCATTCTGACAAGGTCAGCGCTAACTCCCTAACTTTAATCTATAAGGACAAAGAACTAGGATTAACGTATACGGCTAAGATTGACTCAATGGAAGAGCATGATGTATTTGCCTTAGAGGCCAAGATTGAAAGTAAGAATCCAATCATTATGGAGTGGCTATCTGCACCCGTTATAGAGGCTTCACAAAATAGCAATGAGATCGTTGACTATGGCGGTCACTGGGGTGGCGAATTTAGAAGACAGACAACGCCATGGGTCACAGGAACACACTTAAGAGAATCAAGGGTAGGAACCACAAGCCACGCTCATTTTCCAGGGCTATTGATTCCTGCTTCTGGAAGCTCTGAAAATTCAGGCTCCTGCTATGGTTTTCACTATGGCTGGTCTGGTGGTCATCGCATGGTTGCAGAGCAGCTCCAAGATGGACGAAAGCAAATCCAATTTGGGCACACAGAGAATAGTGAATTAAGTCCTGGCAAAAGCTTTGAAACTGCAAAACTTTACATTACTCATTCGGGAGATGGAGCAGGTGGTGTAGGTCGAACATTCAGAGCCTTTGTATCCAACTCTCTTGTTGATCTTCCAAAAGATTCTATTAGGCCTGTTCACTATAACTGTTGGGAGGCGGTTTATTTTGATCATAACATTGAAGAACTCAAAGAGATAGCAACCATAGCTGCTGAAATTGGTGCTGAAAGGTTTGTTCTAGATGATGGATGGTTCAAGGGAAGAAATACTGCCAAAACAAGTCTAGGAGACTGGTCTGTTGACGACCAAAAATATCCAGAAGGTATGCATCCATTAGTGAAGCATATTCATTCCACGGGTATGACATTTGGCCTATGGTTTGAGCCTGAGATGGTGAGTCCAGATAGTGATTTATTTCGCTCTCATCCAGAGTGGATTATGGGAGAAGAAAGCCAAGCTCTAGGAAGAGGGCAGTACGTTTTAGATATTTCTATCAAAGCAGTACAGGAATATCTTTTTGAAAGCATCGACTCGATATTGAATGAGTATCCAATTGAATATGTCAAATGGGATCATAATAGAGTTCTGCCTTATCCAGATGCATCACAAACGAGGGCTCTATATAGTCTTTTGGGTAGGTTAAGAGAAGCTCATCCGGGCCTAGAAATTGAATCCTGCTCTTCGGGCGGTGGAAGGATTGATTATGGGATATTAGAGCATACTCAAAGAGTCTGGTTGTCCGATAGTAATGATGCTTTAGAAAGATTACGTATTCAGCATGAGGCGCTTATTTGGTTACCGCTGTCCGTAACCGGAAGCCATGTGGGTCCAAAAGTTTGCCATACATCTGGGCGAGAGTTGTCAATGTCCTTCAGAGCATGGGTAGCAGCTCAAAGACATATGGGTTTTGAGATGGATCCAAGAGAATTGTCTGCTAAAGATAAACAACTTCTTAAATCTGTAACATTATGGTGGAAGCAGAATCGAGAATGGATGATGAGTGCAAATATTCTCAGGTTGCCTTGCATAGATAAAAGTGTTATTGCCGAAATACAAGTAAATTCTAAGGGTGATCATTTTGTCGTTTTTGCAGGCCAAAATGCTGCCTCAGAACTTAGTTCATCTGCACCATTAGTGCTAGCTGGGCTTGACTCTAAGTCGATGTATAATATTTCTCTTCTCAACACAAAAGAAATCAAATCATTAGGTAAGTCAGAGGAAGGCTTATTGACTAAAAAATTAATGTTAAGTGGACAATTTCTAATGACTCAAGGCCTTCAATTACCTAAAGTTTTTCCAGCAAATATGATGGTTATAGAGGGAGACAAGGCAGCATGAGTAAATCAAATAACCGGCGCTCTTCAAACTGGTACGGAAAAATGGATAAAGATGGCTTCATTCATCGAAGCTGGATGAAAAGCCAAGGGCTTCCAGACCATGTGTTTGATGGACGACCAATTATTGGTATTTGTAATACTTGGTCAGAGCTTACTCCATGTAATGCAGGCTTGAAGCATCTTGCTGAGGGAGTCAAGAGGGGTGTTTGGGAGGCTGGAGGAGTACCACTTGAGTTTCCTGTAATGTCTCTAGGCGAAACTCAAATGAAGCCAACAGCAATGCTTTTTCGAAACCTTTTGTCAATGGATGTTGAGGAGAGTATTCGGGCTTATGGAATGGATGGAGTTGTTCTTTTGGGCGGCTGTGACAAAACGACCCCAGGCCAGCTTATGGGTGCAGCTAGTGTTGATTTACCAACTATTGTCGTCTCCGCAGGCCCAATGCTTAATGGAAAATATAAAGGCCAAGACATAGGCTCTGGAACAGATGTCTGGCGATTCTCAGAAGAGGTTAGGGCTGGAGATATGACTCTAAAAGAGTTCATGGCAGCTGAAACTGGTATGAGCCGATCCTCGGGTGTTTGCATGACTATGGGGACGGCTTCAACTATGGCAAGTCTGGTAGAGGGGATGGGGCTCAGTTTACCAACAAATGCAACTCTGCCTGCAGTCGACGCAAGACGAATGACCCTTGCTCATTTGTCAGGAAAAAGAATTGTAGAAATGGTTGAGGAAGAGCTCAATTTATCCAAAGTCATTACTAAAGAAAGTTTTCAGAATGCGATCACCCTTAACAGTGCAATTGGTGGCTCGACAAATTCAGTTATTCACTTGCTAGCCTTAGCCGGAAGATCAGAAATTGATCTGAATCTCGAGGACTTTGATAAAGCTGGAGACATTCCATTGCTGGTCAACTGTATGCCTTCTGGAGAGTTCTTGATGGAGGATTTTTGTTATGCCGGCGGAATTCCTGCTGTTTTGGATCAAATTAAGGGCTTCATCAAGCCAGCAAACACAATATTAAACAAAGATATAACGCATTACTTCAATGAGGCAGAGATTCTGAATGAAGATGTCATTAGGACTATTGATAAACCGCTTAAGCCTTCTGCTGGATTGAAAGTGCTCAGGGGTAATCTTGCACCGAATGGAGCTATTATTAAACCTGCTGCAGCTTCCGATGATCTATTAAATCATGAGGGAGTTGCTTATGTTTTTGAAGATATTGAGGATTTAAAAGAAAATATTGACAAACCTGACTTGCCAGTTACCAAAGATACCATTCTTGTTTTAAAAGGATGCGGGCCCAAGGGCTACCCAGGAATGCCAGAGGTTGGCAATATGCCAATACCCAAAGTGCTCGTTGAGCAAGGCGTAAGAGATATGATTCGTATTTCTGATGCAAGGATGTCAGGAACAGCATTTGGAACTATAGTTCTGCATGTTGCTCCAGAGGCCAACGTTGGTGGTCCAATCTCGATTGTTGAGACTGGTGATCGAATTCGAGTTGACGCCCATAATGGAGTGCTAGAGCTTTTAGTTTCTGACTCGGAAATTAAGGAACGCCTCAAATCTAAAAAACAGCCAGAAATGAACTATTCGCGGGGATACGCAAAGCTCTATATTGAAACGGTGTTGCAGGCTGATAAAGGTGCAGACTTAGACTTTTTGGTGGGTAAAGATACTCGCCTTCCTAACCGAGAATCACACTAATGAATAATTACGCAACTTTTAAAGACCTCAAGGATACTTCTGTATTTATTACGGGTGGAGGTTCTGGAATTGGAGCCTCAATTACCGAAGGTTTTTTGTCGCAGGGCGCAAAAGTGACTTTCGTTCAGAGGTCGGATTGCGATGACTTTTTAGATCACGTCTCTTCAAAATACAAACATAAGCCATTATTTATTAAATGTGATATTACAAATACAGATGATTTGAAGTCTGCAATCTCAGAATCCATCAAGGTGAATGGCGAAATCACTGTGCTCATTAATAATGCAGCGAACGACTCAAGGCATACCCTTGATAAATTAACCCCAGAAGAGTGGGACCAAGCTATTAATATAAATCTAAAGCCTCATTTCTTTACCGCTCAAGCTGTAGCGCCTTCTATGAGAGAGCACGGCGGAGGAAGTATTATTAACTTATCATCAGCATCCTACCTGATGGGTAATGCTGGTTATCCCGCCTATGTCGCCTCAAAGGCAGGTATTACTGGTCTAACTCGAGCCTTAGCCCGTGAACTTGGAGGTGATGGTATTAGGGTTAATACATTGGTTCCTGGTTGGGTTTTAACAGACAGGCAACTCAAGCTTTGGGCTAATGACAAAGATCTTGCTAGTCATATGAAAAAACAGTCTTTAAAGGAGCATTTAATGCCGAATGATTTAATCGACTCAACTCTTTTTTTAGCATCAAAAGCATCACGAATGGTGACCGGTCAGGCGCTTGTGGTCGATGGCGGCGTTGTAGTTACAGGGTAATAGGGCGATGAACGATATTAAAGCTAAATGGATGGCTGATGACTGGGGTACAGCCCATATGTGTGGTTGGGCTATTGGAGAAGAGGAAAACGTGCTAGCGTTTAGAGAGTCAAACGAAGGCATGAAGGATCTCCAACAAAATGAATTTGAACCCGTTTTATTGAGACTTATTGAGAGCTGGCTAGATGACACTAAAGTCACTACAGTCATGGCTTGTGGAATGGTTGGAGCTAAGCAAGGTTGGGTTGAAACTCCCTACTTGAAAACACCCTGTGTACCTATAGACAACAACCAACTGACAACGGCAAACACGCATGACAAAAGAATCATCGTGCATCTTGTCCCTGGTGTCATGCAAAATCATCCCGCAGATATTATGAGGGGTGAAGAAACCCAAATTTCAGGATTCATTAATAAAAACAAAGGCTTCAAAGGAGTAGTATGTCTCCCAGGAACCCACGCAAAATGGGTCAATATTCAAGAGGGACAGATAAGCAGTTTTAAAACTTTTATGACGGGTGAGCTCTTTGGTGTTATCTCGAACCATACCCTGATAAGACATTCAACTTCAATTAAAGGATGGAACCAAGAGAGCTTTGAAGAGGGTATACATGATGGATTTAATAACCCAGGCTTAATTGCATCAAATCTTTTTTCATTGCGCGCTGAGTCTATTGTTAATAACATGGATCGAGATCAGGCAAGATCAACTCTATCAGGCCTTCTTTTAGGCGTAGAGCTTAATGGGGCTCAAAGTTACTGGAAAGACAACAATGTCACTCTTATTGGGTCAGAGCTCTTGTCTAATAATTACCATCAAGGATTGAAGGTTCTTGGCGGCCAGAGTCAATTGTTCAGTCTTGAAACCGCCACATTGTCTGGGCTAAGTTCTGCCTATACAAATCTTGTTTCTGATTGAGGCTTTATGACTAGAAATATAATTGCTATTTTGAGAGGAGTAAAGCCAAGTGAGGTGCTTGAAATAGCACGCACTATTGCAGAAAATGGAATCACTCAAATAGAGGTCCCAATGAACTCCCCAGATGTTTTTGATAGTATTCAATTACTTCATGATGAGATGAAAGATTTCATCTCTGTAGGTGCTGGAACTGTCACTAATACTAAACAGGTTAAGATCCTTGAGGAGATTGGCATTGATTTTATTGTGTCCCCAAATTTCGATTCTAAAGTTGTAGAAGCAACTAAGCAAGCTAACATGTTAAGCTTTCCTGGAGTCATTACCCCGACAGAGTGCTTTTCAGCTTTAAATTGCGGTGCTGACGGATTAAAGTTCTTTCCGGCAAGTCTTTTGGGTGAGTCTAATTTGGCCGCCTTAAAGGCTGTTTTGCCACAAAACATTCCTCTATATATGGTTGGAGGTGTTGGTCCAGAAAACTTTTCATCATGGCTAAGCTCTGGTGCAACCGGTTTTGGAATAGGTTCTGGTATCTACAAAGCTGGAGATAGTTCTCAGAGTGTGGCCAGTAAATCAAAGCTTATTGTTCAATCTTATGATGAAGCCCATAAATGATTAAAGAGTGTTTGCCGGCAGATTCTTGTGATTTAGGGGAGGGGCCTCTATGGCACCCAAAACTTGAGGCATTATTTTGGTTCGACATTAATGCCTTTAAGATGCATTGCTGGAAGGACAGCGAACTGAAGGCTTGGAATTTTTCTGAACCAGTATCTGCCGCTGGTTGGATCGATAAAGAAAACCTAATCATAGCCAGTGCTTCATCGCTCATAAAACTATCGCTCACATCAGATAAAAGGACAGTTTTAGTTGATTTAGAGGCTGATTTGCCGCATACACGTTCAAATGATGGAAGAGCTGATCCTTGGGGCGGCTTCTGGATTGGAACAATGGGACTTAATGCGGAAAAAGAAGCAGGTTCAATTTATCGTTTTTATAAGGGTAAGTTAGAACAGCTGCATCAAGAGCTAACGATTCCAAATAGTATCTGCTTTTCACCTGATAAAAAATTTGTTTATTTTGCAGACACAAGACAAGAGAAAATCTGGAGACAGGATTTAGATCAGAAAAATGGTTGGCCAATCAATGAACCTATTATATTTATTGATTTGAAGGCGCAGGGCCTTCATCCAGATGGGTCAGTTTGCGACAGTGAGGGTTTTCTATGGAATGCTCAATATGGTGCATCTAGAATAGCTAGATATAGCCCGGAGGGATGGTTAGACAGAGTGGAGAACTTTCCTGCATCACAGGTGACTTGCCCAGCGTTTGGAGGTAAATCATTTGATACTATTTTTGTAACGACTGCTAGCCAAACTTTGAGTGATGAGGATTTGAAAGCAGAGCCTTTGGCTGGTAAAGTGTTTCATTTTGAAGTTGACGCAGTCGGTTTGGCTGAGTATCAAGTTGAATTGTGAGATTACTATGACTCCAAAACTAGGAAGCTGTTATTACCCCGAACACTGGTCTGAAGAGCAGTGGCAGAAAGATGCTGATGATATGATTAACTCTGGCTTGGCATGGGTAAGAATTGGAGAATTTGCTTGGAGTCGAATTGAGCCTGAAGAGGGTGTTTATAACTTCGAATGGCTTGATCGCGCAATTTCTATTTTGGGTTCTGCTGGATTAAATATAGTAATGAGCACGCCTACCGCAACACCGCCCCGATGGGTCATTGATAAATGGCCAGATATGCTTATCGTTGATGCTGATGGTAGGGCTCGTCAATCTGGATCGAGAAGGCACTATTGCTTTTCACATGAAGGATACCTCGAGGAAGCAACAAGAATTTCAGAAATCGTTGCAAAACGATATGGGGACAATCAATTCATAAAAGCATGGCAGCTGGATAACGAATATGGCTGTCATGACACCACACTATCCTATAGTCGATCTGCTCTTAAAGCCTTTAGAAGATGGACTTTGAAAAAGTATAAAACGATTGAGCAGCTCAATGAATCCTGGAAAAATGTATTTTGGTCGATGGAATACAATGATTTTGAACAAATCCAGCTACCTAATCTAACCGTAACTGATCCAAATCCAATACATTCTCTTGACTTCAAACGGTTCAGCTCTGATCAAGTTATTAAGTTCAATCGAAGCCAATCGCAAGTCCTGAGGAAATATACTCAAGCACCATTAATTCATAACTATATGGGTCGAATTACTGACTTTGATCATTATGAGGTTGGCAAGGATTTAGATATAGCGAGCTGGGACAGTTATCCTCTGGGATTTTTGGAGGATCGATCGAATCAAAGTGATAGTTTTAAAAGTAAATTTATGCGCTTTGGAGATCCAGATTTTCAGTCATTTCATCATGACCTTTACCGTTCAGTTGGAAATGGCCGCTGGTGGGTAATGGAGCAGCAGCCCGGCCCAGTCAATTGGGCACCTTATAACCCAGAGCCTGCAAATGGAGCAGTAAGATTGTGGACTTGGGAGGCAATCGCCCATGGTGCTGAAGTTGTCAGTTATTTTAGATGGAGGCAGGCTCCGTTTGCCCAAGAACAAATGCATGCAGGACTAAATAGGCCAGATGGAGTTAAGGCCCCAGGACTTAGTGAAGCATCTCAGGTCTTTTCAGAATTAAAAGAGTTTGATAGTATCGATCAAGTTCAATCAAAAGTAGCACTGATTTTTGACTATGAGAGCTGCTGGGCATGGGAAGTCATGCCTCAAGGAAAAGACTTTACGTATTTTGAGTTGGTTTATGACTACTACAGAGCTCTCAGATCGTTAGGTTTATCCATCGACATAATACCTCCCAATGCAATTGATTTGAGTGGCTATAAAGTTGTATTATTGCCAGGCTTAATGCATATTGGAGATCAGCTTGAGAGCGCCATTAAAGAATTTGATGGGGTTATCATTTCAGGCCCCAGAACTGGCTCAAAGACTTTAGATATGTCGATTCCAATAAATCTTCCACCAGTGGTTCCAGGCATTAAAGGAACCGTTGCTCGCGTCGAAACACTAAGGCCTAAGGCAGAGATTCCCATCAAAGATCAAGGCTATTTTAAAAAGTGGATGGAGACCTTAGTTGATTCTGATAATGTGATTAAGTTCTGTGATGATGGCAGGCCAGCAATTATTGGAAATGAAAAAAACCTTTATATCGCTGGTTGGGCCGATCAAGATACGTTAAGAAGTATTTTTACTGATATATGTGCTGATCAAGAGATCAGTATTACTCATCTGAATGATTGTGTCAGGATTAGAGAGACCTCAACTCATCGCTTTTGGTTTAATTTTAGTGAGGAGGAGTCAACGGTAGGCTCAATCAAAATCCCAGCCTCAGGAGTTTTTTGGGAAGCAATCTAGCTTATTTAACTCTAAGCTCTGTTTTAGGGTCAAAAAATAAAGCTTTTGAGGCTTTAGCCTTAATACCTACTAAAGCTCCAGTTGATGGCAATTTCTCTTCTCTCGACTCAACAACAATTCGTTCTCCATTTGCAGTCTTAAGGTAAACGTAGGATATATCTCCCAAGGCCTCAGTAAATTCAACCTCTAGATCGCCTGACTCAACAAGAGTTAAATGTTGAGGCCTGAGTCCAATGAGTAGTTCTGAGTGAGAAGAAGCAATAGATTGATCAATCTCAAGTTTGATAGTTTTTAGGCTAGGTATCGAAAGCTTAGAGCCATTAATATCACCCCTAACAAAATTGATGGTCGGTGAGCCAATAAATCCTGCTACAAAAACATTTTCTGGGTCATCATAGAGTGACAATGGTGTTCCAACTTGTTGAATTAACCCATCCTTTAGAACGACAATTTTATCTGCTAAGGTCATTGCCTCGACTTGATCATGAGTCACATAAATGATTGTGGTCCCCAGTTCACGGTGAAGGCGAGAAATCTCCACTCTCATCTCAACTCTGAGCTCTGCATCAAGATTAGATAAAGGCTCATCAAATAGAAAAACCTCTGGACCTCTAACAATCGATCTTCCAATTGCTACTCTCTGTCTTTGGCCTCCAGAAAGAGTCTTTGGTTTTCTATCTAGATACTCTTCTAAATGCAGGATTTCAGCGGCTTCATTAACTTTTTTATCAATTTCATTTGAAGGAACTTTTGACATTTTGAGTCCAAAGCCCATGTTCTCTCTCACAGTCATATGTGGGTATAGCGCATAGGACTGAAACACCATTGCAATTCCCCTGTCAGCAGGATGCATAGTAGTTACATCTCTATCACCAATATGAATTTGTCCGCTGGTAACCTCTTCTAGTCCAGATATCATTCTTAGTAAAGTCGACTTTCCGCATCCCGATGGCCCAACAAAGACACAAAACTCTCCATCTTGAATCTCTAGGTCAATACCGTGAATGACCTCTAAATCGTCATATTTTTTAGTCGCGTTGGATATATTTAAGGATGCCATAACAAGTAATATTTAATTAGTAATTTTTTTCTGGAAAGCTCCAAGCCCCTGCTTCTTTTCCAATCAACTGTGAAGTTTCGAGCAATTCAGGCTTAAATTTTTCAAGACTTTTTAGGCTATGAATGTCAACAGAGCTTGTAATAGAAAGGCCACCAATCACCTTACCATTTGTTGTAAGAATAGGGGAAGAGATACAAATAATTTTTTCCTCATGCTCCTGTCGATCGAATGAAATTCCTTCTTTTTTTATGGTGGCGAGCTCTTTCTTTAATGCTTTTGCAGAAGTAATTGTGTGCTCAGTATATTTATGAAATGCTTGTTTAGATATGACCTTATTTAATTCTGATTCATCTAAGAAAGCCATCATTGCTTTACCGACTCCTGTGCAGTATGCTGGCCCAACTTTACCAGCTTGAGAATACATCTCTATGGGAGAGGCTGGATTTCGTTTATCAACATATAAGACCTGTCCATTATCGAGCTCTGCCAAGTGGACAGTTTCTCCAACCTTTGCAGACAAATCGTCAATAAAGGGAACTGCTACTGGGGCCAATGAGCTTTGAAGCCATGCGGAATGAGCCATCCTAACAAGCTTAAGTCCAAGCTTATAGGTTTGCTCTTCTTCATTGTAGCTGAGCATATCTTGATTTAGCAATGTCTGAAGAAGTCTGTAAAGGGTAGCTTTTGGGTACTTACTAGTTTTAAGTAGACTGGAGAATCTTACTGGAGAGCCAATGTCTGCAACTTCACTAAGCACATCTAGCGCCTTTCCTACAGTACCATCTCCTCTTTTTTCATTTGGCATAACTTATTGGATCATATGTTTTAGTTAGAATGGCTCTATATAATCAGACTTTTAAGCCCCTATTTTTAAATAAATTTTAACAGATAATGTATACTACATTTAATTAAGTTTTCAATAGTAGAACATAGTCTCATTATTTGGAAAATCCTTTTGAAGACTTAAATATTACTCAAATCAAAAAAGTAAAAAAATGTCAGAAATTACAAAATATATATTATCGATTGATCAAGGTACGACCTCATCTAGAGGCGTTATATTTGATGAAAACTATGAAATTGTTTCAATAGGGCAAAGAGAGTTTACGCAATTTTTTCCTGATTCTGGATGGGTTGAGCATGACCCTGAGGAAATTTGGACTTCAACACTTGAGAGCTGTAAGAGTGCAATAAAAGAATCGAAAATTGAGCCAAATCAAATAGAAGCAATAGGCATCACCAATCAAAGAGAGACAACAGTTGTATGGGACAAGGAGACTGGTAAGTCAATTTATAATGCCATTGTTTGGCAAGATCGAAGAACTTCTGATCAGTGTCAGAGTTTAAAAGATCTTGGTCACGAGAATCTGGTGACCCAAAAAACAGGACTTCTTCTTGATCCTTATTTTTGTGCTACTAAAATTGCCTGGATTCTCGATAATGTTGAGGGTGCTCGTGAAAAAGCTAACCAAGGCCAACTTCTTTTTGGAACAATTGATAGCTTTCTTATGTGGCGATTAAGCAATAAGAAAGTTCACTCAACTGATGCCACTAATGCTTGTCGTACCCTTTTATATAATATTCATGATGGCTGCTGGGATCAAGAGTTGCTGGATCTGTTCAATGTTCCTGCATCAATGCTTCCTGCCGTTTATGATAATGCTGCTGACTTTGGGAAAGTTGATGAATCTATCTTTGGCTTAGAAATACCAATCGCAGCATCAATTGGTGATCAGCCTTCTGCTCTTGTTGGTCAGGCATGTTTTCAACCGGGTATGGTGAAGTCTACTTATGGTACCGGCTGTTTTGTTTTAATCAATACTGGCTTTAAGCCAGTGAAATCTAATAATAAATTACTAACCACCCTGGCTTTCCA
>ERZ802819.84-NODE-84-length-55645-cov-18.0198_pt1 | contig 55645 bp, 69 predicted proteins | sample MGYA00345647_ERZ802819 | MGnify/ENA primary metagenome ERZ802819 (study PRJEB30503, sample SAMEA104212355) | marine metagenome | biome: Westerlies Biome; feature: [SRF] surface water layer (ENVO:00010504) within the epipelagic zone...; material: water (ENVO:00002006)...
TTGCGGCCCAGCAGCTTCTCCACAAGGTGGCGAACCACCTTGTAGTTGCTGTTCATCCCGTAGAAGCTGCGCTTGAAGGTGTCGGAGAGCACCAGTCCACGGATGAAGTCCCGGACCGTGATCTGCCCGTCCTTCAGCTGGGATTCCAGGTTGACGTCGCGGTCGGATTCGAAGGCGTGGAAGAAGATCTGCCGATAGGCGCTCTCGATCACCGTGACGAGGTTGTCCCGGTCCATGGCGATTTCCATGGAGTAGGCCCGTGCCGTCTCATCCGAGTTGACGCGCAGGGCGGCGACCCGTGAGTTCTGGGTGATCGGTGCGTACTCCAGAAGGGGAATGGCCACGCGAGCTTCAGCATCCACTGCCGCAGATCGTAGAAGTGCCGACCTGTCCCCCTTCCTGCCGCAGGGGCACCGATTACATCCCGTAATAGAGAGTTGAGTACTTCTGCTTACCAGCCGAAGGGGGCCAGGGCCCCGGGCATGCCGGCACTGGCGGCCGCCGTCGCCGCTGCTGGGTCATCCAGCTGGCGGGTTTCCATGCAGAAGGAGGCATTGTTGGAGAGGCCCTGCACGGTGCTGGTGCGCAGCCGCAGATTCGGCCCTGCGAACCAGAAGCGCTCCAGCGAGCTCATCATTTCGTAGTCGGTGGTGAGGATCAGGCCGTTCTCCTCATCCATGCGGAACTGCCCGGCCACCGGTGCCTTCTCCGCATAGCCGCGATCCCTCAGCAGCAGGCCGTTGCGCCCGCTGTCGTCGGTGGGGATCAGCCCGAACATGGTCTGGTCTTCGTGGGATTCGCCGGCTCTGTCCCAGGCCATCGATCCGCTCCAGCGGACCCAGCAGCCGCCCACGATCCGTTCGGCGCTCTCCCCGTTGCAGGCGGCGATCTCCGCCAGCCGCGGGTCTCCTTTCGGCAGTTCCTCCACCACGATGAAGGAGGCTCCTGCCTCGGCCCGCCGATGCAGCAGATGATGCTGGCTGCGCTGGGAGCGCCAGCGGCCGCAGCTCAGCCGGAAGAAGCTGAGGGCATCAGGAATCTCAAGGCTCATCGGCGCGTCCCGGCTGAATCTGATGATGGCAGCGCGCCTCGGCGGCGCTGATCAGGTCCTCCAGAGACAGCTGCAGCGGGGGCTTGTTCAGGCTGTCGGCCAGGGTCTGCAGTTGCTCGGCGGCTCCCTCGAGCTGATGCAGCAGAGAGCGCAGGAAGCCCGGCTCCTCCGCGACCACCGGTTGCTGTTCACACCAGCGCCGTCTGCTGGCGGCATCAGGCAGCGCATCGCCTGCAGCGTTGTCCATGGCTCGGAAGCTCTCGAGGCAATGGGCCAGCAACCGCAGGTGATGCCGGTCCATCTGGGGCAGAAGCGTCGCGTCGATGCGCGCGATCACCGTCGCGTCGATGGCCATCAGCTCTCGATCGGCGTGATCCGGAAACCGCAGGCATGCCCCCCCTCCAGGCGCCAGTGCACCCGTTCGACCCGGCAGTCCGGAACGGTGCGGCGGATCAACAGCAGCTCCTGGTCGCACACGGCGGGGAATTCCTCGGCGATGCGTTGCACCGAGCAGTGCACTTCCTGCAGGCGCCAGCTGAGGCCGTCGTCCTCTGGGCTGCAGCTGGTGATGTAGCCCTCGTCGCGCCGCAGGCGCGTCAGCTGTTCCAGGCGCTGCTGCAGGCTGCCATCCCCCAGCTGCTGTCGGTACTGTTCCGCCTTGTCCTCAGCCTGCTGGTTGAGCAGCTGCTTCAGCGTCTCCTCGGGCAGGCTGGCGCGCATCGAGTCCAGCAGGCCGAGCGCGAAGCGGCGACTCCCATCGGGGAACCGTTCACGCCCGCGTTCGGTGAGGCTCCAGCGATTGCTGGGGCGCCCAGGCCCGCTGGCTGCGGTGCTGGATTCAGCAAGACCCTCCTCCGCGAGGCTGCGCAGATGACGCCGGATCACCTGAACGGAGAGATCCAGGGCGCCCGCCAGGTCAGCTGCCTCCGCATCCCCGCGCTCCAGAAGCAGGGACAGCAGGGCATCGCGGGTGCTGGCCTGAGCCGGGGCGGTCATGGAAGAGGGAACCTCATCACACGATGCCACTGGAAGGGGAGTGCTGGAGTTCACAATGGTGGGCCGCCGTGGGGCGATCGGCTGCCTTAGGCTTCCGATAAGGAAACCACGGTGTTTCGTAATCCGTCTTCGCCTCCATGTCCGACGCCGCTCCTGAGCCGACAGCTGAAAGTCTGGAGGTGATCCGCAAGTTCGCTGAGACCTACGCCCAGCGCACCGGTACCTACTTCTGTACGGAACCCAGCGTGACGGCGGTGGTTCTGAAGGGTCTGGCGCGTCACAAGGATGAATTGGGCGGCGCTCTCTGCCCCTGCCGCCACTACGAAGACAAGGAAGCGGAAGTATCCCAGGCCTTCTGGAACTGCCCTTGCGTGCCCATGCGGGAGCGCAAGGAATGCCACTGCATGCTGTTTCTCACGGAAGACAATCCATTTGCCTCCCAGGAGAAGGTTCAGACGATCAGCACCGAGACAATTCACGCCACCGCCGGCTGACCTGCATGACCAGCACCTCCACGCGAGATCTCGTCAGCCAGCCGTACAAGTACGGCTTCGTCACCGAGATCGAGACCGACAAGATCGCCAAGGGTCTCAGCGAGGACGTTGTTCGGCTGATCTCTTCCAAAAAGGATGAACCGGCCTTTCTGCTGGATTTCCGGCTCAAGGCTTTCCGGCACTGGCTCACCCTTGAGGAGCCCGACTGGGCTGCTCTGGGCTATCCGGCGATCGATTACCAGAACATCATTTATTACGCGGCGCCGAAGCAGCAGGAGAAGAAATCGAGCCTGGAGGAGGTGGATCCCAAGCTCCTGGAAACCTTCGACAAACTCGGCATTCCTCTCAGCGAGCAGAAGCGGCTCAGCAATGTGGCGGTGGATGCGGTGTTCGACAGCGTTTCGATCGCCACCACTTACAAGGAAAAGCTCGCGGAGCACGGTGTGGTGTTCTGCTCCTTCAGTGAGGCGGTCAAAGAGCACCCTGAGCTGATCGAGCGTTATCTGGGCACGGTGGTGGCCAGCAACGACAACTATTTCGCCGCTCTGAATTCAGCGGTGTTCAGCGACGGTTCCTTCGTCTTCATCCCCAGGGGCGTCGAGTGCCCGATGGAGCTGTCCACCTATTTCCGCATCAATTCCGGCGACACCGGTCAGTTCGAGCGCACGCTGATCGTGGCCGAGGAAGGCGCTTCCGTGAGCTATCTCGAAGGCTGCACGGCGCCGATGTTCGACACCAATCAGCTGCATGCAGCGGTGGTGGAACTGGTGGCACTGGACGATGCGTCGATCAAGTACTCGACCGTGCAGAACTGGTATGCCGGCGATGAGAACGGCGTCGGCGGCATCTACAACTTCGTCACCAAGCGGGGTCAGTGCCGCGGTGATCGCAGCCGCATCAGCTGGACCCAGGTCGAAACCGGCTCGGCGATCACCTGGAAATACCCCAGCTGCGTGCTGCAGGGCGCGGATTCGGTGGGTGAGTTCTATTCCGTGGCCCTCACGAACAACCGCCAGCAGGCCGACACCGGCACGAAGATGGTTCACGTCGGTCCGCGCACCCGCTCCACGATCGTGAGCAAGGGGATCAGCGCCGGCCATTCCAGCAACAGCTACCGCGGCCTGGTGCAGATCGGCCCCGCGGCGAAAGGGGCCCGCAATTACAGCCAGTGCGATTCGATGCTGATCGGCGATCAGGCGGCGGCGAACACCTACCCCTACATCCGCTCCCAGCAGCCCCAGGCGGCGATCGAGCACGAGGCCAGCACCTGTCGCATCTCCGAAGACCAGCTGTTCTATCTGCAGAGCCGCGGCATCGGTTTCGAAGAGGCGGTGTCGATGATGGTGAGCGGCTTCTGCCGTGATGTGTTCAACCAGCTGCCGATGGAATTCGCCGCTGAAGCTGACAAGCTGCTGGCCCTCAAGCTCGAGGGATCCGTGGGTTGATCCCCCTGACCACTCCGTTCCAACCGTTCTTCTTATCCACGTGATCCGCCCTGACGCCGAGCTGCTTCTCGACATCACTGACCTGCATGCCTCCGTGGAGGATCAACCCATCCTCAAAGGGGTGAACCTGCAGGTGCGGGCGGGAGAGATCCACGCCGTGATGGGTCGCAATGGCAGCGGCAAAAGCACGCTGTCCAAGGTGCTGGCCGGCCACCCCGCTTATCGGGTCACCGCCGGTGCCGTCCGCTATTGCGGCAACGACCTGTTCGAGCTGGAACCGGAACAGCGCGCCCGACTGGGGGTGTTTCTCGGTTTCCAGTACCCGGTGGAGATCCCCGGGGTGAGCAATCTGGAGTTTCTGCGGGTGGCCACCAATGCCCGGAGGCTCCAGCGGGAGCAAGAGGAGCTGGACACCTTCGATTTCGAAGACCACGTGCGCGACAGGCTCAAGGTGGTGCAGATGGACCCTGCCTTCCTCGAGCGCAGCGTCAATGAAGGCTTCTCCGGTGGCGAGAAGAAGCGCAACGAGATCCTGCAGATGGCGCTGCTCGAGCCCGTGGTGGCGATCCTCGATGAAACCGATTCGGGTCTGGATATCGATGCGCTGCGCATCGTGGCGGCTGGTGTGAATCAACTGGCGACACCGGAGAACGCCACCCTGCTGATCACCCACTACCAGCGCCTGCTCGATGAGATCACTCCCGATTACGTGCACGTGATGGCGGCTGGCCGCATCCTCCGTACCGGGGGGCGTGATCTGGCCCTCGAGCTGGAGAAGACCGGCTACGACTGGGTCGACAAGGAACTGGCCGCTCAGGGGGTGGCCTGACCATGGCAAGCAGCGTGCTGGAGCCGGTGCAGCAGCGGGGGCGGGAAGCCCTGCAGCGGCTCGGCCTGCCCACCCGCCGTCAGGAGGCCTGGCGGCTCACGGATCTGAAACGTCTGGCAGCGCTGGCCGATCTGCCTCTCAGCGCCTCGCCTGCCAAGGCGGAGCAACCGGCTGTGGCTACGGGAGTGCTGCGCCTGCGGCTGGATGGTCTCGGCGATCCCCTCGAGGGTGTGACCCTTCCGGAGGGGATCAGTGCTCTCACTGAAAGCGAACTCAGGCAGGCCCTCGGCCACACCCTCGATCGCTGCGGGTGCGCCGACGTGTGGCCGGTGGAGTTGAACCATGCCTGCAGCCGGCGGGTGCTGGCGTTGCGGGTGCGCGGTTCAGTGCCGCCTCTGGAGCTTCTGCAGACAGGTGCTGCGGGGCTGACGGCGACACGGGTGCTGTTGCTGATGGAAGAAAAGGCGCAGCTGGATCTGCTGCAGGTGGTGACGGCTCAGGCTGACGCTGCCCACAGCCACGTGCTGGAGGTTCATCTGGGTCAGGAGGCTTGCCTGAACCACGGTCTGCTGGCTCTTGGAGACGGCAGCGCCTCGCTGCTGGCCCACCTGGCGGTGGAACAGGAGCCCCGCAGCCGCTACGCCCTCACCTCTGTGATGCGGGGCTGGTCCCTTGGACGTCTCGAGCCCCGGGTCGTGCAGGTGGATGGTCAGGCCACCACCACCCTGCAGGGTCTGGCGGTGAGCGATGCGGATCAGCAGCTCGCCACCCACTCCTCTGTCCGTTTCGACGGACCGGAGGGGGAGCTTGACCAACTGCAGAAATGCCTGGCGGCCGGTCGCTCCCACTCCATCTTCAACGGCGGCATCAGCGTGCCCAGGGCGGCGCAACGCACCAATGCAGCTCAGCTGAGCCGCAACCTGCTGCTGTCGGATCGGGCCCGTGTCGACACCAAGCCTGAGCTGGAGATCGTCGCTGACGATGTGCGCTGCGCCCACGGAGCCACCGTCAGCCAGTTGCAGGAGGACGAACTCTTCTACCTGCGCAGCCGTGGGATCGCTGCTGGAGAAGCCACGGCCCTGCTGCTGCGCGGTGCCTGTCTGGAGGTGATTCGCCAGCTGCCGGATCAGGCCGGGATCTGGTCTCCCCTCGAGCGGGTGCTGGAGGGGCTGGCCACATGACCAGCACTGATCTCAGACTGGCACAAAATCGTGTCAATATCGACACGTTGGCGTCACGATATCGTGCCGATTTCCCGGTTCTGGAGCAGCGCGCCGCTGACGGTCGCCCGCTGATCTACCTGGATCACGCTGCCACCAGCCAGAAGCCGCTCCCTGTGCTCGAGGCCTTGCAGCACTACTACGCCTGCGACAACGCCAATGTGCATCGCGGTGCCCACCAGCTCAGCGTCCGCGCCACCGAATCCTTCGAGGCCGCCAGGTCCGCGGCTGCGGAGTTCGTCGGTGCAGCCAGTGCGCGGGAGATCGTGTTCACCCGCAATGCCAGCGAGGCGATCAACCTGGTGGCCCGCAGCTGGGGTGACGCCAACCTGCGCGCGGGGGATGAGGTGTTGCTCACCCTCATGGAGCACCACAGCAACCTGGTGCCCTGGCAGCTGCTGGCCCAGCGCACCGGTTGTGTGCTGCGCCACGTCGGCATCACGGAAACCGGTGAACTGGATCTCGATGACTTCCGCGCCAAGCTCAGCGACCGCACTCGTCTGGTGAGCCTGGTGCATGTCAGCAACAGTCTCGGCTGCTGCAACCCCCTCGATCAGGTGATCCCCGCCGCCCATGCCGCCGGTGCCCTGGTGCTGGTGGATGCCTGCCAGAGCCTGGCCCACAAGCCCACCGACGTCGCCGCTCTGGGTGCCGATTTCCTGGTGGCGTCCTCCCACAAGCTGTGTGGTCCCACCGGGATGGGGTTCCTCTGGGCGCGCGAGGCGCTGCTGGAGGCGATGCCCCCCTTCCTCGGTGGCGGCGAAATGATTCAGGACGTCTTTCTCGATCACAGCACCTGGGCGGATCTGCCTCACAAGTTCGAGGCCGGCACCCCCGCCATCGGTGAAGCGGTCGGCATGGGTGCGGCGATCCGCTACCTGCAGGCCGTCGGCCTCGAGGCGATTCAGGCCTGGGAAGCACAGCTCACCCGCCATCTGTTCGAGCGGCTTCAGGCCATCGACGGAGTGCGCGTTCTGGGCCCCACCCCCGAGCAGCAGCCCGAGCGTGGTGCCCTGGCCACCTTCCTGGTCGAGGGCGTGCACGCCAACGACATCGCTGCGCTCATGGATGCCTCCGGTGTCTGCATCCGGAGCGGCCATCACTGCTGTCAGCCGCTGCATCGCCACTACGGCGTCACGGCATCCGCCAGGGCCAGCCTCAGTTTCATCAGCACCTTCGAGGAGATCGACCGTTTCGGCGAAGAGCTCGCCTCCACGGTCTCCTTCCTGCGGGAGCACAGCTGAGTCTGGTCAGGCCGCCAGTTCGCTTCGCCCAGTCGCCACCACCCCGGAGTCCAGGGTTTCGGGCTGATCGACGTTCAGCCCGGCACGTGGTGATGGCTGCTGTTTTCCACTGTCGGAACCATCACATGGTCTGAAGTGGGTTGCGTTTTCAGCGTGGATGGGGTGCCTCCGCCGCTTCAGATCCCCAGCCGCTCCCGGAAGAAGGCTTCCGTCTCCTCCAGCACCTGGATCTGCACTGCGCTGTCACGGAAGCCATGGCCTTCCTGCTCGAACAGCCGCACCTCCACCGGCACGCCGTTGGCTCTCAGTGCCGCCGCCATGCGTTCGGTCTGCTCCGGGGGCACCACCTTGTCCTGCAGCCCCTGAAAGAACAGCACCGGGCAGCGGATCCGATCGGCGTGCTGCAGCGGTGAGCGTTCGTCGTAGCGGGCCCGATCCTCCGGCCAGGCCCCCACCAGGGTGTCGAGATAGCGGGCTTCGAAGCGGTGGGTGTCCACAGCCATGGCGGTGAGATCACAGACCGCATAACGACAGGCTCCGGCGCGGAACACATCGGTGAAGCAGAGGGCCGCCAGTGTGGTGAAGCCTCCGGCGCTGCCCCCTTCGATGGCGATGCGTTCCGGATGGGCCCGTCCGGCCGTGATCAAGGCCTGGGCTGCGGCCGCGCAGTCGCTCACATCCACCACGCCCCAACCCCCGTTGAGCCGCTCGCGATAGGCCCGCCCGAACCCTGTGGAGCCGCCGTAGTTCACATCCACCACGCCCCAGCCGCGACTGGTCCAGTACTGGATGGCCAGGCTGAGGCCGCGGCGGGCCATGGCCGTCGGACCGCTGTGGCTCTTGACCAGCAGCGGGGCTGCGCCGCTGCTGCCGTCACTCGGCGGGTAGTACCAGGCATGGGTGCGCTGACCGTTGTGGCCGGCGAACCAGATCGGCTCCGCCACGCTGATCGCCGCGGGTGCCAGCACGGCCGGCACCGCGGAGGTATGGATCCAGGGCTCCGCGGCGTGCTGGCGCAGATCCAGCTCCAGCAGGCCTGCCCCTGTGCGGCTGTTGCTGGCCACCGCCACGGCCCGGCCCTCGAGGGCGGCGAGTCCGGCCAGGTCATCGAAGGGCTGGTTCACGGCTTCGATGCGTCCATCCAGTCGCAGGCGCTTCAGCTGCCAGCGGCCCTCGCTGCAGACCGCTGCCAGCAGGTGCTCCCCATCCCAGGCGGTGGTGCTCATGCCATAGATCCACTGCGGCATCGCGGTCTCCGCCGCCATCGGCCAGGGGCGCTCCCAGGTCGTTGCCCCCGGTTGCTGCAGCATCAGGTTCCACCAGCCACTGCTGTCCTCCGCCACCAGCAGCCGCCCGTCCGGCAGCCACTGGGGCTGGAACACGGCGGTGGCGTCTCCGCCGGCCAGGCTGCAGGGAGCGGCCAGCTCACCTGTTTCGCTGAGAGGCGACCACCACACCCGGCTGCTGTCCCAGGGCATCGCCGGTTGCTGCCATTCCACCCAGGCCAGCTGTCCGCCATCGGCGCTGAGGACGGCATAGCCGGCGAAGTCCGCCGGCTGGTGCAGCAGCTGCGGCTCCTGATCGCTGCTGTCGAGCGAGACCTGCACCAGCTGGTCACGTCCTGCCATCTCCCTGATCCCGAGCCAGCGACGGCGGCGAAGATCCAGCAATCCGTCGGCCAGATCCCACTGCCCAGGCAGCGTCAGCCGCAGGGGCTCCATCACGGCGGCTGCAGCCCCGGAGCTGTCGGGCAGGTGCCAGTGCTGCTGCCAGAGGCAGCCCGACGCGATCCAGACCAGCAGCAGCTGACCGTTCTCGATCGCAGCTGTCAGCACCCCGCCGCCGTAGTCGTGCACGCGGCTGCGCAGGTTGATCGGAGCGGGAGTCAGCTCCACCGGCTTGGCGGCGGAGTCCGCGAACGGGCGGATCAGTGCTGTGGTGCGGCCGCGTTCCTGGGGACGCTGTTCCAGCCAGAGCAGCCAGAGACGTTGATCCGACCCTTTCAGCAGGCGGGGTTCCTTCAGCCCGGGCAGCCTGCCGACGGCGTGATCACTGGCGAGGGGTTGCCGGTGTGCAGCAGGTTCCATATCGCCTGGTTCGGGCCGCTTAACATGTTGAATCAACGCTCTGGAGTCCTTGGCGGGAAGCTTTGCCCAGTTGGCCCGGAATGCCGACAAGGCTCGGGACACCATGCTGGTTCCCAAGCAGGCGCTGGAAACGCCTCCGCTGGAGATTCACACCCTCGGCGATGAGGTGCTGCGACAGCCCGCCCGTCGCATCGGCAAGGTGGATGAGCAGGTGCGGGAGCTGGCCCGCGACATGCTGCGCAGCATGTACACCGCCAAGGGCATCGGCCTGGCTGCTCCCCAGGTCGGCGTTCACCAGCAGCTGCTGGTGATCGATCTGGATCTGGAGAACGCCGCCACCCCGCCGCTGGTGCTGATCAACCCGGAGATCTCGGCCTCCAGTGCCTCGATCGACACCTATGAGGAAGGCTGCCTCAGCATCCCGGGCGTCTATCTGGATGTGGTCCGGCCGACGTCGATCGAGCTCAGTTACCGCGACGAGATGGGGCGTCCCCGCAAGATGAAGGCGGATGGTCTGATGGCGCGCTGCATCCAGCACGAGATGGATCATCTGAACGGCGTGCTGTTCGTCGATCGGGTGACCGATGCCTCAGGTCTGGAGAAGGAACTCAAGGAGAATGGCTTTCAGAGCCAGCACGTGCGGAGCGTCTCCTGATCCATGCCGATGAAACCTCTGGCGGGCGTGTTCCTCGCCCTGGCCTGCATCCTGGGCATTGCTTCCACCGGATGTGTCTTTGAGCTCGCCTACGGCGATCCCGATCTCGGTGTGACCACCACCGGTTGGATCCTGGCTCTTGCAGCCCCAGGCACGGTCGGGACACTTCTTGTCGCCATTCGCCTGAACAAACCGGCCTGAACCGCTGGATCGACCCGGCCCGGGACTTTTACGATCCGGGGACTTCCGTCATTCGGCTGTGATCCCCCGTTCTCTGTCCATCGCCGCAGGACTGACTGTCTGCGGGGTTCTGGCCGCTCCCGTCGCCCTCGCTCAAGGGTCCGTGTTTCAGGCCGTGCCGGTGGACGAGGCCAATTTCATCCTGGTGTCGGCACCCATCGGCCAGGGTGAACGCTCCCAGCTCAACATCTACGAGCAGCGCACCAGCAAGCGCCCCTGCTTCTCGGTCAGCGGCAGTGCTCCCGCCATGGTGGACCCGCTGCTCTCCACTTTCGACTTCACCGGCATCTGCAGCCGCTACATCGACGGCAACGGCTATTCCCTGCGCATCGGCGGAGATGACCTGGGCACCCGCTACCGGCTCACGGTGGTGAACACCGGCAGCGACATGGAACTGCTGGCGGCCCCCACCCGCGATCGCTCCCAGCCCACCATGCTCGTGGCTCGCTCAGGCGGAGTGGCCTCTGGATTCCTGAAGCTCAGCTTCGAGCCCGGCTGGTCGCTGCGGCGCCGCGCCTATGGCAAGAAGGGGCTTGGCCACCTGTACATCTATCGCGACACGGCCCCGCAGAGCTGAAAAGGAGTGGAAACACCTGTTGCCGGCCTTTGTCAGTGTTCCCACACTGAAGGCAGTCGCAGCAGGTGCTCATGCAAGCCAAGGTTCTCCACTGGTTCCACTGGTTGGGTGAGGCCATGACCCATGCCCTCGGTTCCCTCACGGACCGTCATCTCGCTCCGCCGCCGATCGGTCCGCAGCCGTACAGCGACGTCCCGGTCCGCAGGGTGCGCGACTGACCTTCAGGCTGCCGTGTCCACGACCAGTGGATCGGTGCAGCGATAGCAGCTCGCCTCGGCCACGGCGTCGGCGCACACCGTCTCCCTGCCGTTGAGGTCGGCGATCGTGCGAGCCACCTGCAGCAGTCTCAGGGCGCTGCGGGTGGTGAGCCGGCGGCTGGCGATCAGGTGTTCCCAGAGCTGCAGTCCATCGCGTTCCAACCGCCCGACCCGGCCGAACTCCTCGGCACTGAGATCCCGGTTGCAGCCACCACCGGGATTGCGCTCCCGCATTCTCTGGCGGGCGCTGTTGATGCAGCTCGCTTGCAGCCAGGGCTCGATGCCGGCTGACGGCGTCGGCTCAAGGCAGCGGCGCACACGGCTGGCCGCTGGACGTTCCAGGCGGAGCTGCAGATCGAGCCGATCCAGCAGGGGGCCTGACAAGCGTTGCCAGTAACGCTGACGCTGACTGAGGCTGCAGCGGCAGCCGTGCTCACGGTCGCCATGCCAGCCGCAGGGACAGGGGTTCGTGGCTGCCACCAGAGTGATCGCAGCCGGGAAGGTGGTTTTCAGGCGGCTGCGGCTGAGCCGCAGCACGCCCTCCTCCAGGGGTTGCCGCAGTTGGTCGAGCACGGCCCGGGAAAATTCCGCCAGCTCGTCGAGAAACAGCACGCCGCCGTGGGCGAGGCTGAGCTCCCCCGGCTGCGGACTGATGCCGCCGCCGAGCAGTGCAGCGGCGGTACAGCTGTGATGGGGCGCCCGGAACGGCCGTGTTCTGGGCAGGGTGCCGGGATTGCGCAGCAGGCCGGCCACCGATTGGATCCGCGTGATGGTGAGGGCTTCGCTCCGGCTGAGGGGCGGCAGCAGCCTGGGCAGCTGATGCGCCAGGTGGGTTTTGCCGCAGCCCGGGGGGCCCACCAGCAGCAGGTGATGGCCGCCCGCCGCTGCCAGGGCCAGAGCCCGTGCCGCCAGGCTCTGCTCCACGCCGGGTTGCGCAAGTGGTTCCGGCTCGGGAGCCTCAAAGGCCGTGCTGCGGGGCATCGTGCGCAGCAGCGGGCCTCGCTGCTGCAGCTGCTCGACCACCTGGCGCAGGTCAGGGGCGCTGAGGACAGTCAGTTCCGGGATCAGGGCCGCTTCCTCGGCATTGGCCGGCGGCACGATCAGGGCCCGGGCCCCCTGATCCGATGCCAGTTCCGCCAAGGCGATCACGCCGCGGCAGGGCCGCAGGCTGCCGTCCAGTCCCAGTTCTCCGGCGCACCAGATGTTTCTCAGCCGTGGCTGATCCAGCTGGCCGCTGGCGGCCAGCAGTGCCAGGGCGATCGGCAGATCGAAGGCGGGGCCCTCCTTGCGCAGGTCGGCCGGCGCCAGATTGATCACGACCCGCACCAGCGGTCCCCGGAAGCCGCTGTTGCGCAGGGCTGAGCGCACCCGCTCGCGGGATTCCTGGATCGCCTTGTCCGGCAGCCCCACCAGCTGAATGCCCGGCAGACCCGGTGCCATGTCCACCTCGACGGTGACCGGCCGGGCGTCAAGGCCCTGCAGGGAGGCGCTGAGGCAACGTGCCAGCATCGGGATCGATCCAAGGGTGCATGGCGTTCATGCCCCACCCGTCACAACACCAGTTCCATGGCGGACGACACGATCTTCGGAAAGATCCTTCGCGGGGAGATTCCCTGCGATGAGGTCTACAGCGATGACCGATGCCTGGCCTTCCGGGACATCGCGCCCCAGGCCCCGGTGCATGTGCTGGTGATTCCGCGGAAACCGATCGAGAGCCTGCGGTCCGCGGACGCCGAGGACGGGGATCTGCTGGGCCACCTGCTGCTGGTGGCGGCGCGCGTCGCCAAGCAGGAGGGCCTGGAGGACTGGCGCACGGTGATCAACAGTGGCGCAGCAGCGGGGCAGACGGTGTTCCACCTGCATGTGCATGTGCTCGGTGGTCGTCCTCTGGCCTGGCCGCCCGGCTGAGGTTTGCCTCGTCAGAATGGGCGAATGACAGTCACCGCCACGGCACCGCGCGCCGGTCTCCGCAGTCAGCTCAACAAGCTGAGGAATCTGGCCCAGCCTTTCTTCCTGCCCCTCGATCAGGCCACGGGCTGGCAGTTCGCCGGTCTGCTGGTCGCCCTGCTGTTCTGTGTCGGGGGTCTGGTTCTGGTGGCCCTCACGGGCCTGATCGAGCTGCTTCAGCAGCTGGTGCCGGCCCTGACCGAGAAGTACTTCGGCGGTGTGGCCGCCACCATCAGCGGCATCTGGAGAAGCTGGTGGGGGGTTGGCTTCAGCGGGCTGTTTCTGCTGGGGGCGTCCGCCTTCCTCGCGATGCGCCAGCAGCTGCGCGGCCGCCGCTGGCTGCACTGGCTGATGCTCGGCGTGATCGTGCTGATGCTGCTCACCGTGAACGGCATCAATGCCGGGATCGGTTTCATTGCCCGCGATCTCACCAACGCTCTGGTGGCGAAGCAGGAGGAGGGTTTCTACCGGATCCTGATCATCTACGCCTGTTGTTTTGTTGTCGCTCTCCCGATTCGCACGGCGCAGATTTTTTTCACGCTCAAGCTCGGATTGGTATGGCGCGACTGGCTTTCGCGCAGTCTTATTGGTGATTATATGCGCAATCGTGCCTACTACGTTCTTAATCCAAATGATGAGCAGGCGACTGATCTAGACAATCCCGACCAGCGTATAACTGATGATACGCGATCTTTTACATCCCAGAGTCTTCAATTTACGCTTGGAATCTTTGATGCCCTTCTGACTTTTTCTCTTAATATTCTTATCCTGTGGAGTATTAGCCAAAAGCTAACTTTCTCTTTATTCGCTTATGCGATTGTCTCTACGACGGTCCTTGTTTTCGCGGGTCGTCGTCTTGTGAAAATTAATTATGATCAGCTGCGTTATGAGGCTGATTTCCGTTATGGACTTGTCCATATCAGAAATAATGCTGAGTCGATTGCTTTCTATTCTGGTGAAGAGCCTGAGCAGCAAGAGACGGCTCGCCGTCTTGGTTCAGTTGTTCGCAATTTTAACTTGTTAATTATTTGGCAAGTTATCATCAGCGCGATGCAGAGATCTGTTGGTTACGCTGGAGTGTTTTTTCCTTATTTGGTGATGGCGGGGCCATATTTTTCAGGGGATATTGATTATGGTCGATTTATTCAAGCTGGCTTTGCCTTCAACATGGTTGAGGGCTCACTTCTTTTCGTTGTTAATCGTATTGATGAATTAGCTCAGTTCACTGCAGGGGTAGGCCGTCTTGAAGGTTTTCAGAGCAAGGTTGAGCAGGTCAGTCGTGAAGCCTCTCCTGATCGGATCACAAGCCGCGACGCGATCGTGGTGCGCCATGCCGATCTGACGCCCCCTGGTGGCGAGCAGCCAATCCTCCGTGATCTGAGCCTGAGTATCGGTGAGGCGGACCGACTGCTGGTGGTTGGTCCCTCCGGCTGCGGCAAGACGTCACTGCTTCGGATGATCAGCGGCCTGTGGATGCCGACCCGCGGTGTGGTGGAGCGTCCAGAGACCGGTGAGCTCCTGTTCATCCCCCAGAAGCCCTACATGCTGCTGGGGTCGTTGCGGGAACAGCTCTGTTATCCCACCGATGAAGGCCGGTTCAGTGACGACCAACTTCGCCATGTGCTGGATGAGGTGAACCTCAGCACGCTCTCGACCCGCTACCCCGACCTGGACGTCAAGCAGGACTGGCCTCGCATCCTTTCTCTTGGCGAGCAGCAACGCCTGGCCTTTGGCCGATTGCTGCTGAACGCACCACGGTTCGTAGTGCTGGATGAAGCCACCAGTGCTCTCGATGTGGCCACGGAGGATCACCTCTATGCGCTGCTGCGTCAGCGGGAGCTGGCGGTGATCAGCATCGGCCATCGCCCCACCTTGAAGGACTATCACGACACCGTGCTGGAGCTGAGCGGTGATGGGGGATGGCGACTGCTGCCGGCGACCAGCTATGACTTCGGGCGTCCCTGATCCGGCCGGATGACCTCCCCCAGCGAGACCACCACCCCGTCCACATCGGCGACGACCTCCGATGTGCCGGCTTTCGGCTGGAGCGGTTACGCCGAGCGGGTGAACGGTCGCTTCGCGATGGTGGGGTTCGCCGCGATCCTGCTGATCGAAGCCCTCAGCGGTGACACCTTTCTGCACTGGGCCGGTCTGCTGCCCTGATCAGGGCAGACGGATCAGGTCCACCTGCCAGCGTCCGTCGCGGCTCACCTGCACCGCCAGCCGGCGGCCGGAGCCATCGAGACTGACGGACCTGGGCACGCCGGGGGGGTCGAGAGGCAACCGCTGCACCGCCGCGACGCTGCGGCGGTAGAGCAGCAGTTCGGTGCGCCCGTCCCGCTGCTGCACCACGGCCAGCCGCTCGCCGTCGGCGCTGACGCTGGCGCTGATCGGTTGGGCATCGGCTCGGTTGAGACCTGGAAGTGTCACCGGTCGTCGGCGGGTCAGGTCAATCAGTTCCACCCGTTCGCGGCCGCCGCGCTCGCCCAGGCTGACCAGCCAGCGCTGTCCCAGATCCGGTGCCCGGCGGCTGTTCACCGATTGCCGCAACAGTCCGTTGAGCTCCAGCAGCGGTCTGGGCTGAGGCGTCCGGCAGCCCAGCAACAGCAGAGGCACGCCTGCCGTGGCGATCCAGCCCAGCCATCGGCTCATCACTGCGGCTCCAGTGGTGGGGTGGTGAGACCGGCGCCAGCAGGACGGTCCGGTTCGAGCAGGTCGCTGAGGTCCAGCAGTTCCACGCGCCAGCGCCCCTGGTCGGCCACCTGCAGCGCCAGTTGACGCGCATCCGGGGAGAGGCTCACCCGTACAGGATCGCGGCCGCCCGGCAGCGGCAGGGGATGCAGGCGGTTGTTGAGACGATCGGCCACCACCGCCAGTCGGCGGCGGCCCCTCTGGGTGACCAGGGCCAGATAGCGGCCGTTCCAGCTCAGGGAGGGGGAGCTGTGGGGTTGATGCCGTTTCAGGCTGGGAAGCGGCAGCAGCCGTCCGTCCGACAGGGAGCGCAGCTGCACGGTGGGTCGCCCCCGCTGCGGGCTGATCACGGCCAGGAGGCGCCCGTCACCGCTGAGGGCTGGATCCTCCTGGCTGCGATCCATCAATCCGCCAGCGGCCTGTTCCTGGCGGCTGCTGCAGGCACTGACGCAGAGCGCCAGCACCGTGAGCAGCAGAGGGCCGACCCGGCGGCTCAGTCGTCGAAACGGGAGCTGTTGTCCCGTGGGCGGCTGGTCTGCTGTCGGCTGCTGCTTGAAGGAGGGGTGCTCCCGGTGCTGCCGTTCTGAACAGGGCCGCTGCCCTGCCGGGAGCTGCGCGGTGCCGAGCGGCTCCCGGCAGCTGCCGGGCGGCCGGAGGAACGGCTGCTCGGGGTGAAGGCGGCATCCTCCGCGGCTGATTTCGCCGGGGTGCTGCGTGGAGCCGACGGCGGCTGAGCCTGTTCGGAGGACGGTCGGCCTGAGGGGCGGCTGCCACGCCGCTGATCCTGGCGTTCATTGCGACGCTCGCCGAAATCACTGCGGCGCTCAGCGCGTTCCTCGCCGGCCCGGAAGCGGGCCATGCGACGGCTGCGTTCATCATCGGCGCCCCAGCTCTGATCCTGGTCGTCGTCCCGTCCCCGGGGGCGGCGACTGGCGGCTTCTTCTGGGATGGCGGCACGGCTGGTGCGCCGCGGACGGTAGAAGTCCTCTTCGGGGCGCTCCTCCCGTTCATCCTCGCGACCGCCGAAGCGCCGGCGCAGGGGCTGGGGCTCGTCGAAACGCTCGTAATCGTCATCCCAGCCGCCACGCAGTCCGCCGGAGGCGGGTCCGCCGCGGACGGGGGCCGGCTCATCCTCGAAGTAGGCGGAACGTCGCGCCTGCTCCGTGGCGACGCCGCGCAGACGAACGCTCTCGTAGGCGAAGAACACCGTGGTGCCCGCCAGCAGGAACTGACCGAACTGGAGGATCGGATCCAGCCGCCAGCCCTGGAAAAACAGAATGCCGCCGCACAGCAGCCCGATGGCTGCGAAGAACACGTCGTAATCGCGGGCAAGCGCTGGCTTGAACGACCGCATGAAATACAGCATCGCCCCGCCGACGGCCAGCACGATGCCGACGATGCTGGCCCAATTCAGACTGGCGTTAACCAAGGGTGCGCCTCCGCGTGGAGTTCAGTCTACGAGTGGCGCCAGTGCGGATCAGAGCTTGCGGTCAAGCCGGTCGGTCTGGCTGATCAGGATCAGCGCGATCGTGGCGGGTACCACGACGATCACACCTCCCCAGATGAGGCTGCTCAGGAAGTTGGAGAGGGAGGGAGTCATGGCGGAGGGCCGTCTGCATCAAAGCCGCGATGATCCTAAGGATCAGGGCCTGGTTTCTACGATGCGCCCGTGAATGCGTTGAGCTTTGTGACGCCGCTGCTTCTGCAGGTTCTGCCGACGGTCCACCTGCTGCTGGGGTTGCTGCTGGCGGCATGGACCCTCGCCTTTCTGCTTCGGATCGTGCTCACCTGGTATCCCCAGGTGGATCTGAAGCAGGGGGCCTGGCCCCTGATCGCCTGGCCCACCGAGCCTGTGCTGGCCCTGACGCGACGGGTCGTGGCTCCGATCGGCGGCGTGGATGTGACCCCGGTGATCTGGGTCGGCCTGATCAGCCTGGTGCGGGAACTGCTGGTGGGGCAGCAGGGTCTGCTCTCCCAGATCCTGATGCGCGCTCAGATGACGGCCTGAGGTTGCACCCGGCCTGGTTCAGCCGAGCATTTCCTGCTCGACGAACTTGGTGTGCACGTCGCCGTTGATGAATTCCGGCCGTTCCAGCAGTTGCAGGTGGAAGTCGACCGTGGTCGGAATCCCCGTGATGGCGCATTCGTTCAGGGCGCGCTTCATCCGGGTCAGTGCCATCGGGCGATCCCGTCCCCAGACGATCAGCTTGCCGATCAGGGAGTCGTAGAACGGCGGGATGTCGTAGCCCGTGTACACGTGGCTGTCGACGCGCACGCCGGGTCCACCCGGGGGAAGCCAGCCGGTGATGCGTCCGGGGGCGGGACGGAAGTTGTGGCTGGCGTCTTCGGCATTGATGCGGCATTCGATGGCATGCCCCTGCAGCTGCACGTCCTCCTGGCGCACGCTGATCGGCTCCCCGCCGGCGATGCGCAGCTGCTCGGCGATCAGATCGATGCCGGTGACCATTTCCGTCACCGGATGCTCCACCTGGATCCGGGTGTTCATCTCCATGAAGTAGAAGCCGCCGCTCCGGTCCAGCAGGAACTCCACCGTTCCGGCTCCTTCGTACTGGATGCTGCGGGCCGCGGCGACCGCGGCCTCCCCCATGCGGCGGCGCAGTTCCGGATCCAGCGCTGGGCTGGGAGCCTCTTCCAGCAGCTTCTGGTGACGCCGCTGGATCGAGCAGTCCCGCTCCCCGAGATGCACCACGTTGCCGTGGCGGTCGGCCAGCACCTGCACTTCCACGTGGCGGGGCCGGTTGATGAATTTCTCCATGTACAGCCCGGGGTTGCCGAAGGCGGCATCGGCCTCTCCCTGGGCTGCCTTGAACAGATTGTCCAGCTGATCGGGGCCGGGCACGAGCCGCATGCCGCGTCCACCGCCGCCGGCCGTGGCCTTGATCATCACCGGGTAGCCCATCTGAGCCGCCAGTTCCGCTGCCTCCTCAGGGCTCGACAGCAGCCCTTCACTGCCCGGCACGGTGGGCACACCGACCGCCTGCATCGTGGCCTTGGCGGTGGCTTTGTCCCCCATCGACCGGATCGCATGGGGGGAGGGGCCGACGAAGGTGATGCCGTGGTCTCCGCAGATCTCGGCGAACTTGTCGTTCTCGGCCAGGAATCCGTAGCCGGGGTGGATGGCGTCGACCCCGCGGGAGGTGGCGGCCGCCAGGATGTTGGGAACGTTGAGGTAGCTCTTGCTGCTCAGCGACTCGCCGACGCAGACCGCCTCATCCGCCAGCTGGACGTGCAGTGCGTCCTTGTCGACCGTGCTGTAAACCGCGACGGTGGCGATCCCGAGCTCCCGGCAGCTGCGAAGGATCCGGAGCGCGATCTCGCCACGGTTGGCGATCAGCACTTTGCCGATGGGCATCCTTCAGCACTTCAGGCCTGAGGGCGGATCGTATCAGTGCAGGCCAGGGATTCCGGTGCGAGGCCCCTCGGTCGGTATGATCTTTCTCCGACGAAGCCCGCGCGGTGGAGTCGACCACGCGGATGTGGTGGAATTGGTAGACACGCACGTTTGAGGGGCGTGTGGCTTCGGCCTTGCGAGTTCAAGTCTCGCCATCCGCACTCCATTCTCTTGGCCAGTCCCGCGACAGCTGACCCCGGACTCGCCATCGTTCTCGTCTCCAATGGCCCGGGCGAGCTCACGACCTGGGTCCGCCCCCTGGCGGAACGACTGCACGCGTCTCTGCTGCTGAGACCGCGTCAACCGGCGGCGACCGCCTCCCTGCAGCTGGTGCTGGTGCCCTGCCCGAACGCCACGGGGCAGGAAGCGGAGGCGGCCAGGCCCTGGGGGCAGTTCGACCGGATCCTGCCGGCCCGGCGTTTCTGGGATCTGCTGCTGCGGCCGCGCCGTTACGGCCCCTGGCCGCGCCGGGGCGTGGTGGTCTTCCTCGGAGGAGATCAGTTCTGGACGGTGCTGCTGTCGGCCCGCCTCGGCTACCGCCACATCACCTATGCCGAGTGGGTGGCCCGCTGGCCCGGGTGGAACGACCGGGTTGCCGCCATGTCGGAGCAGGTCCGCCTGCAGTTGCCCCCGCGCCATCGGCATCGCTGCCGGGTGGTGGGAGATCTGATGGCTGATCTCTCGGGCTTCGCCCGCCGGGATGATCCGCTGCCTGAGGGCGACTGGGTGGCTCTGCTGCCCGGTTCCAAGGCCGCCAAGCTCTGCGTGGGCATGCCGTTTCTGCTGGAGACGGCGGATCGGCTGGCCCAGCTGCGGCCCGGTTGCCGGTTTCTGCTGCCGGTGGCCCCCACCACCAGTGCGGCCCAGCTGCTGCGCTTTGCCGGTGACGCCAATCCGATCGCCGCCCGCTATCGCGCTGTCGTTGCCGAGCATCGCGACGGTCTGCTGATCACCGCTGCGGGCACCCGCATCCAGCTGCTGGAGCAGCATCCGGCCCACGGGCCCCTGAGCCAGTGCGATCTCGCCCTCACCACCGTGGGTGCCAACACCGCCGAGCTGGGGGCGCTGGCCGTGCCGATGATCGTGATCGTGCCCACCCAGCACCTCGAGGTGATGCAGGCCTGGGATGGGGGGCTGGGGCTGCTGGCCCGGCTGCCGGGGCTGCGGCGTCTGATCGGTGCGTTGCTCACCCTGTGGCGGTTGAGGAACAACGGCCTGATGGCATGGCCCAACATCTCGGCCGGCCGTGCGGTGGTGCCGGAGCGTGTCGGGGCGATCACGCCGGAGCAGATCGCGGCGGAGGCGGCGGACTGGCTGGCAGCTCCGCAACGGCTCGAGGGCCAGCGTCAGGACCTGCGGGCCCTGCGCGGCAAGCCCGGAGCGGTGGAGGCTCTGGCGGAGGAGGTGCGTTCTCTGCTGCCTCGCGCGCTCGGATCTGCCTAAGGTTCCGGAGCTCCGATCAGCCCCGAGATGACCAGCTCCGATCGCATCGAGCGCAGCAGTGAGGACTGGAAGCAGACGCTCACGCCCGAGCAGTTCCAGGTGACCCGCTGCGGGGGCACCGAGCGGGCCTTCACAGGTGCCTACTGGGACAACAAGGCCACGGGGATGTACCACTGCATCTGCTGCGGGGCGCCTCTGTTCAGCTCGCAGACCAAATTCGAGTCCGGCACGGGCTGGCCCAGCTTCTGGGACGGTGTAACCCCCGAGGCGATCACCACCAAGCGTGATCTGACCCACGGCATGGTGCGGGTCGAGATCAACTGCGCCCGTTGCGACGCCCATCTCGGTCACGTGTTTCCCGATGGTCCGGCGCCCACGGGGCAGCGCTACTGCGTCAACAGCGCCTCGCTCGACTTCCGGGCGGGGTGAGTTTCAGCGGCTCCAGTTCTGACGGCCGCTGCCGCCGTGGCAGAAGTTGGTGGCCTTGTTGCGTTCGCTGATGCGGATCGCCTCGGTGATCTGACCTTCCTTGAGCTGATGGCTGTCGAGCACCTGCTGATAGCGGCGATCGATGCAGCGCTCCACAGCCGTCGGTTTGGCGATGGCGTGGGCGATCAGACCAAGAAGCACCACCACGGTCCCTCGGTAGAGCCACTGAGCAAGGTCCGGAACCGGCCGCGCCGGCCTGGACATGGCCCGGAGCGGTCTGGCGGATCGGCGGAGAGGCGCAGTCGTCACGCGGGATCCGGGCTGTCACACCCGCGCATTGAACCGCATCACCAGGGATCGTCGAGGTCGCTCTCTGCAGGCGGTCTGACCGGATCCTCCAGCGGCTCCACATCCAGCGGTTCGCCGGGCTGCTGCACCGGCCGACGGGAGGCAGGCACCGGGCGGCGGGGCGTCCACTCCTCCGTGTAGGGCTCCGGGTAGTTCCCTTCATCGGTCTCGTCCATGTAGAGGCGCTGCGGCTGTGCCTCCTGCCGCCGCTCCTCCAGCTCCACGTACTCCAGTTCCTCGTCCACCTCGAGCCGCTGACTCTCGGAGGGTTGCAGACGCCGCTGCTCCTGCTCCACGGGCTGACCGGAGCTCAGCTGGTTCTCCACCGGCACCAGGTTCACCCGGTACCGCTCCCGCTCCTGCTCCTCCCAGCTCGGACCACCGACCCCGAGCTTCTCCAGCACTCCGCTGTTCAACTGCTTGAGCTTGTCTTCGGCTCCCTCGTAAACAATGATCCGATCGGGACCGCTGCTGACGATCTCCTCCACCGGCATCTCCCAGGTGCTCAGCACGCCCTCTCCGAGCAGGGGAACACCGAGGGCCCCCATCACCAGCGTGGTGAGCTCACCGGTCTCGATGTCGAACGCGAAGCCCAGCACCCGCCCCAGCTGGCGGCCGGATTCGGTGATCACCTGGCAGTTGATCACCCGGCTGTAGCGCTCGGGGTTGAAGCCCTCGCTGAGGGAATCGGCGGAATCCACCAGGATCACGTCCCCCACCTGACGGATCCGGTCCAGGGGCATCCAGCGGGGCAGCCCGGGCAGGAATCGGGTGAGCGGGTTGTCGCGCAGGCCCACCGCCACCACCTCGCGGCGATCGATGTCGACGATCACCTCTCCCACCACACCGAGGCGACGACCCGTGTCACGGGTGATCACCTGGGTACCCATCAGTTCGGAGCGAAGCCAGAGGCGATCGCTCGGAATGGTGGCGAGGGCGTCGTTCGAGGAAGGGGTCGGAGTCATCAGACCATTCTGGCGCAAGGCATCTGCGGCGTCCGTTCAGGCGGCATCGGGAAGACCGACCACCTGGGTGTGAGCACCACGGGCCTGGGTGACGCCGATCGTGCGCTCGGAGGCGGCAATCATCGGCCGGCGGTGGCTGACCACCATGAACTGGGCGTCCTCGGCCTGTCGAGCGATCAGAGCAGCCAGCCGCTCCACATTCACGCCATCCAGAAAGCTGTCCACCTCATCGAGGGCATAGAAGGGGGAAGGCCGGAACCGCTGCAGGGCAAACAGGAAGCTGAGGGCGGTGAGCGACTTCTCTCCGCCGGACATGGCTGCCAGACGCCGCACCGCCTTGCCCTTGGGATGGGCCACCAGCGTGAGGCCCCCCTCCAGGGGGTCCTCCTGATTCTCAAGCTGCAGATGGCCATCGCCATCGGAGAGGGAGGCGAAGATCTCACGGAAATGCCCATCCACAGCGGTGAAGGCTTCCATGAAGGCGTCCTGACGCAGGGTGGCCACCGTTTCGATCCTCAGCAGCAGTTCCTCCCTTTCGTTGTTGAGCACCTCCAAGCGGTCGTTCAGTTCCGTCAGCCTCTGTTCGAGGGCTTCCAGTTCCTCCAGCGCCAGCATGTTCACCGGCTCCAGGGCCTCCATGCGGGCCTGGATCGCCTGAAGATCCGCCTGCAGCGCTTCCAGGCCGGCCAGACGCAGCGCTTCAGGGATCTCGGGGCGGGGATCGGGCAGGGCCTGTTCCATCTCCTGCAGCCGGATGGCGCCGCTGCGCTGCTCCTCGATCAGCCCGTCGCGCTCCTCCCGCAGGCGCTCGAGGTTCCACTCGGCCTGTTGCAGGGCCTGGCGCTGGCGGGCCACCTCGGCTTCCGCCGCATCGCGGGCCCGGCGCTGGGCTCCAAAGCTCTCCTGCAGCTCCTGCTGCTGCTGAGTCAGCTTCTCGCGCAGCTGCTGCAGGTCCTGCTGCTGCTGTCGCCAGGCTCCATGGGCGCCCGCCAGGGCCTGCACCGCCTCCTGCAGTCGGGTCTCTTCGTTGCTGAGGGTCTGCTGCTGATCACCGAGCCGTTCCAGCGCCAGCTGCCGTTCTCTCCGGGCGTTGAGCAGGGCATCCCGTTCGCTGCGGGCCGCTTCCAGCCGAGCATCGGCGGATTCCAGGTCCTGCTGCAGCTGCTTCCAGGCGGAGGCGTCGTCGTGTCCGTCGCTGCTGCGCTCCGCCGCGTCCAGCTGAGCCAGTTCGCTGCTGAGCGGTGTGAGCTGCTGGGCGATCAGCTCCAGCCGTTCCTGCTGCACCCCGCGGTCCTGCTGCAGGCGGCTGAGCCGCTCCTGACGCTGACGGCTGCGTTCCAGCAGGGGGCCATGGTTGCGACGGGCCGCATTGCGTTCCGCCACCAGGGCCGCCTGGCGCTGTTCCAGATCCCGCAGCGCGGGCCGCTGCTGCTCCACCGCCTGGGAGAGCTTGGCCTCCTCGCGCCGGCAGACCACCAGCGATTCCCCGAGTTCCAGCAGCCGCCGCCGCAGCGGTTCTGCTTCGTCCTGATCGCTGCTGCGACCGAAGCTGAGTCCGCCGCTGCGCTGGGAGAGGCTGCCGCCGGTCATGGCACCGCTCTTTTCCAGCAGTTCTCCCTCCAGCGTCACCGCCCGGGAGCGACCGAGCTGCTGGCGGGCGCTGCCGAGATCGCTGAACACCAGCGTGTCCCCGAAGACGTACGCAAACACCTGGTCGTACACCGGCTCGAAGCGCACCAGCTCGACGGCGCGACCGATCAGGCCCGCTCCAGCGTCCCCTGAACCGGGTCGGGCGCCGCGGGCGAATGCCGCCCCGCCACCACCACCGGGGGCCCGGATCTTGTTGAGCGGCAGGAAAGTGAGCCGGCCGGCGCGACGGCTCTTGAGCAGCTCGATGGCGCGGGCTGCGATGCGGTCGTCCTCCACCACCACCTGGCCGAGGCGGGCCCCGGCGGCCACTTCCAGCGCCAGGCGGTGCCGCTCCTCCACCTCGCCGAGCTGGGCCACCGGGCCGTGGATGCCGTCGAGTCCCGCCTCCAGCAGCAGCCGCAGGGCGCCGGTGCCCCGGCTCTCCTGCAGAGCATCGCGGCGGCTGTCCACCCGTGCGATCTCCCGTTCCAGCCGGGTCTGCTCCTGCTCCAGCCGAGTGCGGGTGCGCTGCTGCACCGCAAGGGAGTCAGCGGCCTGCTGCAGCGCCTGCTTGCCGCTGCTGATGCCCTGCAGCACGGTCTGCCATTCGCTGTCCAGCTGGCTGAGCCGTTCCTGCACCGCCTGTTCATCGGCTCCGTCCTGCTGTTGTTCCCCGCCGAGTTCCTCCAGCCGTTCCGCGTCCTGCCGCAGCCGTTCCTGCAGCTGCTGCTGCTCCTGCAGCAGAGGTGTGAGGCTGCTCTGCAGCTGCTGGCGGCGCTCGGTGCGCTGTTTCTGCTGTTCCAGCCAGGCTCCGGAGCGGCCGGCCACATCGGAGAGGCGGCGGCGGGACATCTCCACAGCGGCTTCAGCGCTGCGGCAGGTGGTCTCCGCCTGCTCCAGGGCCTGCGTGCCGGGGTCCTGCTCCAGCTCCCGCTGTTGCTGAAGCATCTGCTGGCGGCGATTGGCCAGGTCATGGCGCACACCCTGCAGCCGCTGTCCCTCTTCCTGGTGCTGCGTGGCCTGGCGATCCAGTTCGCGGCCGCGGGTCTCCAGTCCGAGCAATTCCGCCTGCACCGCCAGCAGCTGGTCCTCTCCGAGGGCCTTGACCTGCTCCTGCAGGGATTGCAGCTCGCCGGTGGCCTTCCCCAGGGTCTCGCGCGCGCCGGCGATGGCGGTGGCGTCGCGCTGCTCCTGTGCCTCGATCGCCTGTTGGCGGCTGCCGAGATCCCCCAGTGCCTGCCGGGCTGCCTCGAAGGCGAGCACCATCTCCTGCCGACGGCCGAGATGCAGGCGTTCCCGCAGCTCCTGGTACTGGCGGGCCTTGGCGCAGTCCTTCTCCAGCCGCTGACGGCTGGCCAGCAGTTCCTGCTCGATGATCCGGCAGCGGTCCTGCCGTTCCTGCACGTCATCGAGCTTGCGGCGGGTCTGCTCGATGCGGGTGTCGAACAGGGCGACACCGGCGAGTTCATCGATCAGTCCGCGCCGGTCGCGGTTGCTCATCGACACGATGCGGGTCACGTCCCCCTGCATCACCACGTTGCTGCCTTCCGGATCGATGCGCAGCCGGCGCAGCTGGGTCTGCAGCTGCTGCAGGTTGCAGGCCACCCCATCAGCGCTGTAGCTGGAGCTGTAGGAGCCCCCCGGCATCACCCGCAGTTTTCGGGTGACGGTCCATTCGGTCTGATCCGGGCGGATCCAGGGCCCCTCCTCCGGCGGCTCAAGACCCTCTTCGGCAGCGTCGGGGCTCCAGTCGCTGAGATCGAAGCGCACGCTCACGGTGGTCTCGGCCGACTTGCCGGCCTTGAGCACGCCGCTGTTGACCAGATCCGGCAGACGGTCGGCGCGCATGCCGCGGCTCGTCGCCAGGCCGAGGCAGAACAGAACGCCGTCAAGGATGTTGCTCTTGCCGGATCCGTTCGGCCCGGTGACCACGGTGAATCCCTGCTCCAGCGGGATCGTCATCGCCCCGCCGAAGGATTTGAACTGTGTCAGCCCGACCTGATTGATATGAACCAACAGGGTTTCGGGCTTTCAGCGAGCCGAAAGTAGCGGAGCTGTCCGAAAGCTCAAGGGGGCGTCAGCGAGCAGCGTCCTGCCGTGATCCGCAGCTGTCCTCTCAGCGCGCCATCCACCAGCTCGAGCTGCACGGCCGCGTCGGGATCGGCGGGCAGGGTTCCCCGGTAGCGGCCGGCCATCACCCGTTCCGCCCAGCCCCGGTCTCCGGAGACGGCAGCGCTCCGGGGCTCCAGCCAAACCCGCCGGTGGGGAGCCAGAGGGGTGGCCTCCTGGGAGGTTCCGTTCAGGGGGGGAATGTCGGGCAGCCGCCAGCTGCGGCAGGTCTCGCCGTCCTCCAGGAGCAGGTCGTAGTGGCAGCCGCTGGGGTCGTCCGGGGCACCGGTGTGGCGCAACAGGCTGTAGCGGAGCAGGGGCGTCATGGGATCGCTCATCACCTCGGCGTCGTGGCGGTCAGCCGGCGGACCAGATCCCGGCTTTCCCACTCCACCCGCCAGCGCGGCCAACGTCCAAGCGGTGCCTGTGCGGATGGTGGATCGGCCGGAAACAGCTCGGCCCAGCTGGCAAGACCCCAGACAGCCTGGGCGAAGCGGTCGTTCATCGGCCGGTAGTGATCCCGGATGCGCTGGTAGAGCTCAGGCGTCAAACCGTTGAAGCGGTCCCGCTCCCAGCCATATCGCCGGGAGCGGCGCAGCAGGGCATGGGTGGCACCGCGTCTTGCCGTCTTGCTTGAGAGCCGGATGCCGCGGGCCTGCAGATGCTCCTGCACGCGGATTGATGTCGCCACCGCCAGGCGTCCGGACTGGGAATTCTCCGGGGCGATGGGCTGCCAGTCCGCCGCTGCGGGACCACCGACGATCTCGATGAGTTGCAGGAAGGGGTCGCCGCTGCAGTGGCCGCCGTAGGGCAGAAAGCGGGCCTCGAGCTGCGCGTGGTGCCGGATCCAGCCGAAGAGACGCTCCGGGTCGCATTGCCCACGGGGATGCCGGTGGTTCATCACCGCCTCGGCGTAGGCCTCGAACGGGCAGTGCAAGGCGAAATTGCGGATGTGCTGGGCGTAGTGGGAATTCAGGTAGCCCGGTTGATCGCGCAGGAAGGCGACCAGGGTGATCTCGCAACCATGGCGCTGGAACTGACGCACCAGCCAGTCACCGATGCATTCCTCGGGTCGCTCGTCGCGGGGCTGAGCCAGCAGATGGCTGAGCACCTCATTGGAGATCAGCAGATCGGCGTTGCGGTCCCTGGCCTGCTTCAACCTTGTCTTCCAGGGCTTGAAGTCGCTTCTGCGGGCAGCGATCTTGAGCCGGTTCTTGCTGTCGTCATCGAATCGGATGCCGTGCTGCCGGAGCAGGGGCTGATTCGCCTGAAGCCGTTTCTGGATGTAGGTGGAGGCGGTCTTGTGCATGCCGATGTGCAACACCACCCGGGTCATCGCTTCGTTCCCCATCCATGACCTGAGGTGAGTCTCGCAAGGCTGCAGCTGGTCTGATCGGCCAGCGTCCCTAACCTGAGAACACCTGATCCCTCAGACCTCATGGATGCGCCCTCGTCGCGGTCCAACGGCACGTCCGAGCATCGTTTCCGTGAGCGGTTCGAGAGCCTTCTGCCCACGATTCAGAAGCGCTGGCCTGATCTGGCGCATCACACTCTGGAGGCGACCCGGGGAAGCATGGATGAGGTGGTGCGCCTGATCGAGAAAAACACCGGCCTGACGCCTGAGGGTGTGCGGGAACAGCTGGAGGAGCTGATGCAGGCGGCTGAAGAGCATGGCCGCACCCTGGCGGACAACCTCGACCCCCTTGAGCAGCAGTTGGAGCAGCTGCTGGATGAACTCAACAGCACCCTGCGTCCGCGCATCGAGAAGCCGGTGCGTCAGCGGCCGCTGCTGGCCGTGGGTGTGGCTCTGGGCGTGGGAGTGCTGATCGGCACGATGCTCAGCGGTGGTCGGCGGGATCGATGAGCGACACGCAACGCCCCCGTGGGCTCGGTGCAGCGGCCCGGGCCACGGCTCTGGCGGCCTCGGTGATGGACCTGCATGTGCGCATGGCTCTGCAGGAGGTGGATCGCGAGAAGCGCCGGTTGATCAGCGGCGGTCTGTTTCTCGCGACAGGTGGCGTCGCGATGCTCATCGCCATGGCGGCCGGTGAGGTGGCTCTCGTGCTCTGGATTCAGCAGGCCTGGGAGCTTTCGCTGATGCAGGCGCTGCTGGCGCTGGCGGTGGCGAACCTGGTGCTGGCGGGCATCAGTCTCAGGATCGGTGGTCAGGTGCTCAAGGGTCCTTTCCTGCCTCAGACCCTCGAGGGAATCATGAAGACGGTGCGGGCGCTGCTGGGGCGCTGAATCAGCGGATTGCGTACTGCAACCAGCGGCAGTCAATGCCGCCGTTGCTCACCGGAATGCGTCGGCTCGCCTTCATGCGCAGGGCTCCAGTGAGGTTGGCGTTGCCGCTGAGCAGCCACAGCTGCCAGCCTGAGGCCTGGCTGCGGGCGAACCGCCCCAGTGCGCCGTAGAGCTGTTCGAGATCGGCCTCATGCCCGATGCGCTGGCCGTAGGGCGGGTTGCAGACCAGCACGCCCGGGCCTGGCGGCAGCTGCTGGCCTTCGAAGCTGCCGCTGCGGATCTCGATCAGCCCCTGGAGCCCGGCGGCCCGGACGTTGTCACGCGCCTGGTCAGCGATGTCGGGATCCTGCTCAAACCCGAGCAGCGCCGGCAGTTCAGCATCGGGTCGTTTCCGTCCGCGGGCCCGGGTTTGTTCCCGCTGCCAGAGATCGGGATTGAAATCCGCCCAGCCCTCGAGGGCAAAGGGGCGGTTGAGCCCGGGGGCCATCTCAAGCGCCGCGGTGGCGGCCTCGATCAGCAGCGTCGCCGATCCGCAGCAGGGATCCACCAGAGGAACACGGCCATCCCAGCCCGTGAGCTGAATCAGTCCGGCGGCCAGGTTCTCCTTCAACGGAGCTGCTCCCATGGCAGCCCGATAGCCGCGGCGATGCAGGCTGCCGCCACTGCCATCGAGACTCAAGACGGCTTCACCGCGCGCCAGATGCAGATGCAGGGCCAGGTCCGGCGCATCGAGATCGATCGACGAGCGTTTTCCCCAGATGTCTCGTTGCCGGTCCACCAGGGCGTTCTTCACCTGAAGAGCGGAATAGTGGCTGTGATTCAGCCCTGGGGTGATGCCGGTGACATCCACCCGGAAGGTCTGGGATGGGTGCAGCCAGCGTTCCCAGTCCAGGCAGTGCTGAATGCCGTCGTACAGCTCGTCTCGACTGCAGCAGGGAAAGCGTCCCATCTCCCGCAGCAGCCGGAAGGGCAGGCGTGCCTGCAGATGCAGCCTGTAGAGACAGGCCATGTCGGCTTCGAAAGCGGCGGCGCGGCGCAGCGGCCGCACCGATCCCGCCCCGAGACGTTCCAGTTCACTGCTGCCGGCCTCTTCAAGGCCCTGGGGCAGAACCGCCACCCCGGGCATCCGGTTCTCACGACCCAAAGGTGGTTGTGCTCCAGGTCACCACTGCTGACAGAATGGCAGCGTCCGGTTCTCCGGACTAGGTGATCCACACCAGTGTTTCGGACAGCGGTTCGATTCCGCTCAGCTCCATTTCACCCTTGCTTGAGGGGCTGCAATGGTTTCGACGGGGCATGAGGAGGGTGACTGAAGCCTGCTCGGTGAGAGCAAACCCGTAACTGCGAACAACATCGTTCGTTTCTCCCGTCAAGCAGCCCCTGTTGCTGCCTGACCCTTAGGGGAGATGGGGTGAAGTCAGCCTTATCACCCAACTGACTCATGGGGGCTGGAAGGCCCCTTCAACCTTGGAACCGATGGGAGCGCCACCGTTTGTGAACAGAGGCGGCCAGACTCAACCGCATGCCAAACAAGGACGGCGCCACCAACGACCCTCCGGAGAAACCCGGTGGAGAAGGTTGGCTGGTGAGTGTTGACCAGCAGAAGGTCGTTCAGTTCAAGTCCGACACGCCAACCGCCCATGGTCAGTGGGTGATCCTGCGGACCTTTCACTGGCGGCCGCCTGACTACCCGATCCCCGAGACACGTCGGCGGATGCTCCGGCACAACGCCATCGAAGCCTGGGAGACGATGTTGAAAACAGGCTGGCGGAAGTGCTCGCCGCCGGTGCGATGACGATCACTCGGCTGTTGATTGCATGTCTCGAGTGACGCATTCCCTGAGTTGAGCCTCCTTTGTCGGGACCAGGTGGTGGGAGCTGACCCAACCGGTGGCGCAGATCTGATCGGCACAGACTCTGACCTCAACAGTGCCGCAGGGAAGGTTGGTCAACTGGGTCGTCATCTCAAGGCTCCGATTGGATTGATTGCAGCGTCTCAACGAGGCTTGGCAACCCTTCGATGACTCACTGGAGCAAGAGTTGTGTCAGGCAGCAGTCTGCTGATCACTGGTGCTGCGAAGGGCTTCCTCCTGCAACTGCTGAACGGCGCAGAGCGCTTCGTGAGCGGCCCACCCGTGGCGGTTCATCAGCTCCTCCACGAGGTAGTCGGGTGAGTTGGAGATTCGTGAATTCAGTTCAGCCACAGCCCTGTCATCGCGGGCAAGTGCAAGGAGACGAAGCGATCGGAGTTGCTGGACGTTGATCTGTTTCATGCCAGCACTCTGCATGTCGGCTGAATCTGGCTGTCGTTCCCCCCGTCTGTGATCAGGCACGACAGATCCAACATCAGACGGGTCGGGCTCAGAAGGCAATGAGCGTTAAGGCTGATTGCCGGGGTGCGTGTCCGCTGACGAGAGTGTGTCCATCGAGATCGGAGGCGTCCATGCGAGACGACGGTCCAACCGAGCAGGTCTTAGAAGTCGCCTGACTTTTAGGTCCCTGCTCCAACAGTTTCCACCCAACCGTGGGCTGCTCGTCTTTGACGACTCTCCTCAGCACCGTTCACAGGTGCCCCGCGGGAGACCAGCCCCACACCTGGACGTCAAGGCCCCAGGCACCTGAAAGCCCGACACTTCGCCCTGCGCCAGCAATGGCATGCGGCATGACCCCTGTTCCCGTCATCACAGGGGTGTCGGAAGCGAGCAATAGGAGAGGTCACCCCATTCCTGTCGTAGGTGGGCTGGCCTCTCAACCCCTGATCCATTCACGGGTTGAGCAATGCACAAACGAGCGAGCTAGGCCGTCTCTCCAGCGGGAGGGGCGGCCTTCCTCTTTCTTGGACCGGCGTCATCCCGTGAACGATGGCAATGCTTAGTTCTCGCCTTTCAAGCGCTGCCAATGAAGTGGAAGCGCCCACCAGATGAAGGCTTCTTTTTTGTTGATGGTTCCTTCCCGTGCGCAACTGGCCTCCACGTCTTGCTGTTGTGCGAATGTCAATTCATCGAGTTGTTCCAGTTTGGAATATTCGCAGTAACAGTGAGCAGTCGCCAGATCCTCCATCAGTTCTGCCACTTCACCCCACATTCTTAACTGAATGTCCATGCAAGAAGCATGATAAACCGAGTATTCAGGCAGGATGATCTCTGACTTGTCGTCAGAGATTTCAAGGGCCTTCTCGTTGTCGAGCCCCCCTCCGTCAAAGGCTTTCACAGGGCTTGTTGATCCCAGTGGAAGCAGCAGCAGTAGCGCAAGCCATCGTTTCACAGTCAAGGGTCCGCGAAGCATCAGCGCGTTGTCGTGTGAGCTGAAGGCAACCGATCGAATGATCAATGCTTTTGTTCTTGTGAAAGTGTGCCGCTTAATACATTAAAGGTGCGAAAGCGATGCGGCGAACACATCAGCATCGAAAGCAGGATGACTACCATGACATAGTAAAGAGGTAATTCTTGTGCCTTCTTCAAGTAATTCGCTTCGATTTTCGTTTGACTATCTGAACAAGGGAAATCTTGATTATGTCTATCAACACCTCAATCGACTGCTGGATGAGGGCAGGCTTGATGATGCCAGGGCATTCGAAAGTGAGTTTGAGGACCATGTAGAGACCAGGTATTTCTCCAAATGATTATTGGTTCCCCAAAGGAATCAGGTGATACTACAAATGACAGCCTCTTCGGCGAAGCTATGTCAGTCTGAAGTCTTGTTCATGAGAAGCCTTCACCGCAATTTCCATTTTTCGTTTGAAGGGCCAAGCCGGATCACGCACGGAATCATTCTGGAGAGAATCATCGATCTCATCAACGAAGAGAGATATGGCGATGCAGATGCGTTGGAGCGTGAGTTTGTGGAATTGGCAGACTATGAGTGACCTTCAAGCGCTGAGGTAAATCTTTCTACCCTTTTCGTTGAATCGATACTTGCCTCCTTTGGGGCCAACATAAACGGTTAACGTGTCGATTGTCGGCGTTGATTTGTCGGCTTTGAACGCAGGAGATGTCGCTTCCATCGCTGCGCTCATGGGTTGCGGCTGAGCATTCCGCTGGATCACCTCAGCAAACCATTTTGGGAAATCCATTGATGAACAGCAATATGATGCGCCGAAAGTAACGAATGCTTTCCTGTTGTCAATCCTTGCGCTCCTGATCTTTCTGATTCTCTTAATCACTCCAGTGCGAACTTGATGCGGTCTGTCTTTGTTCGCCTTTCTGGTTTTGCTCAGCTCTGTTTGCACTGTTCTTCGCGCTCAAGTCGTTCTGTCGTGATTCGAGTCAGCCCCTTTCCATGCATGTCGTCTCGAAATCTCCCGTAACCAACAATCTTCTCAGTTTTTCTATGGATTGCGATTTCGTTTTGGTAGATCTGGTCTGATCGTTCCATGCAGTGTCCATGGAAGAAGATGGCAGGCAAGCTCTCTTCGGGGACCTCCGGAATGACAGCATCGAATCCTTCTCTTGAGCCTAGATACAAGGCTGCTGCACAAGCCAGCAGGATCAACGGCGGCAAGTATTCAAGTTTCGACATTGACCTTCCGAAGCCAGATCGTGAGCGCCGTCTGCTGACGCTGTCTTCTTCTAGGTGCTCAGAGAGAGGGATAGGCGTTGGCGACGCCCCAGAGCACCAGTGCAGTGATCGAAGCGAAGACCACGGCAGTCCATGCTGCGAGATCTGAGGAATTGGCCTGGCTCTTCGGGAGTTGAAGTCTGCGTGCCATCGGTTGTGGGTGTGATCCCCTTTGTCGTGGCTCACCTCGTGGCCTGAAATCAACGGATGTCTGTGAGCCCTCACCATTCGCTGCTTCAACAGCTGTCTGCAGCACTGGCCAAGGCGACGGGCAAACCCGAGGCCTATGGGATGACCCTGTTTGAAGGGGCGTCGCCTTGAGAACGCGATTGGGATTCCCCTTGGGGATGGAATGGCCGCACCTTTGGGTGAGGTCCGTTCCGATCATGCCGTTGGCTTTGCAGCAGCCTTGGATTTCTCCAGCTGCCGCATGATGAAATCCCGGTATTGGCTGGCCAATTCACTGAAGCCCTGCTCCACCAGGCCGGCAACAACATCAACGGCGTCTGTTTCCGTTTCAGGGATCAGCATCACCCCACGTTTGCGGCCCAGGATCATCTCCTGAATGAGAGGTTGCATTTTGCGTGGCGTACCGGATGGGTCCTCCAGCACTTCAGCGGCAGGGATGAAACGCGATCGATGTTGATCATTGGAGTTGATCTGAGCCACGAAGCAATACAGATGTCCATCGACTGTCACCAGCCCTCGGAATTCAGACTGTTGTTCAGTGGCATCAACGCAGCAGTATTGATTGCCTTCCCACGGTGATTTCCCGTCAAAGCCTCGGATCTCCTCCACAGCGGCGTCCGCTCCGAATGACTCGTGCGCCAGAACGTCGATCAACCTCGTGCAGAAGCCGGCTTTATCGGTCATGGTCCAGGGGAAGCGTCATTAACCCCATCACAGGGTCAGGGTGGGCCTCTGTATCCGTTGCAACATAAAAATAACCCAGGCATGGGCCTGGGTTATTGGATCCGAAGCCGCTGAAAGGCTGGATTCGTCAATCACTTGACGTAGTTGATGCCTCGGTAGGTCAACACGATGTCACTTTGGGCAACCTGTTGTGCAGCCTGTTCCTGTCTTGCCCGGTAGGTCTTGCCCTGATATTTGAGTTCAACGTTTGGAGCAACGCGCAGGTCTGAGTTTTTGGTGTAGGTGTTGCCAAGAAACGTCAGCTGCATCATGAAGTTGAGAATTCATGGGTACATTTGCCCAGCTCTTCTGGATTAGCAACGTTCCTGACGGCACAAAGTTATGAAGAAAATCTGAATTAGTTCGCGAGGCTACAGGGTCCGGTGGAGTGCAGCGTCCTTGGTTGTCCTGTCTCCAATCTCAGGGGCGATCGATTCAATCGCTGTAGGTCACCGTGCACTGGTAGCGGGTGTCGGCTGCCACATCAATGCTCTTGCAGGTGGTGTCCGTCACGGTGGCCCCTTTGGGGACCAGCCGCATGGCTTCTCCCGTTGCGAACATTTCGGTCACTCCCTGAGCCGTGGCTTTGCCTTCATGGGCGGCTGCGTGGCTGCCCATGACAAACATCACCGCCATCGCTGCCAGGAATCGCATGATCAGACCGGAAGGTTGTCAACGTTGGTCAACATCATGGTATCGATCCCTGATCGGCTCAGCTGCTGCGATGCGGGATCTGCAAGCTGGCTTCGTCCGATCGTCGGGTTCGCTGACAGGCCATGGTCAGTGGTCGTCGGAGGCTTGCTGTGGGGCTTGCGTCGAGCTGTTCCCCCAGTGCAATGGCTCTTGCATGCTCGTAATACATGCTGTCGATGTCGCCGGCGACTTCCAGGTCGACAGCGATCTTGGCCCAGTAGTTGATTTCGACTTGATCCACAGAGGCTGAAAACAGATGCGGCCATCTCAGCGATGCGTCCGCCTTTGAATTGTTATCGAGGCAACGTTCTGTTGGCGTTGTCAGGGACTCAGCGTTTTTCGGGAGAATGCGGCAGGCTTCCGCTGGAAGCAGGCCTGCCATCGCCTCTACGGATTGGCCCGGAGCTACATGAACTCTCCATGGGTGAAGGCGATTTTTCGAGATGCCGTTTTTGTCATCAGTGATTTTTCGGCTTCGATCGCATCGCTTTCATCACCGGTCTCAATCTGATGAATTTCCTTGAGGGTTTTCAGATAGGCAAGGCAGTGCTGCCGGATCTCCATCAGTTCGAAGTAGCATCCTGCATAACTTGCATTGGCACGCAATTCGTAATCGGGTTTGATCACTGATTCTGTGAACAGATCAAGTGCCCGTTGATACGTTTCGGAGTTGTCAATCATGGTCACGATATTGCTTTGGTCATTCGAAGCAATTCGCTTCCCGGCTTCTGTTTCAAGAGTTACAGCTCATCGGATTGGCGCCGATCTGGAGCGTCATTCGCCTGGGCAGCAGCGCCAGACGCTGATGTTTCCGTTGGCGCTGTTGCGAGCGACACGCTTGCAGACCACGGCGTCGTTGTTCTGGCCGGGATCGATTGGGCTCATCACCGTGGTGCACTCCGATGCCTGAGACGCAGCGCCGGCAATCAGCATGGTGAGAGCTCCCAGCAGAGTTGCAAGCTTGTTCACGGCACACCGATCAGGTCGCCTTTGAACTTAGACGCGATGCAGGGTTATTTCTGCATGTAGAGGCTGATCAGTCCATGGTCCTCTCTGGCCTTGCGCGGCACGAGCGGGCATGCCAGGGCGCGGAACGGAGCGTGGGTTCCGTCATGGATCAGGGTTCCCATCGGTTCGGCATGGGCGAGATCCAGTTTCATCAGTGATGAGGTCTCTTAAAACGGTCTAAATAGGTTTGTCGATGGGCTGCGGTAGCCGTTCTCTCCATTTGCTTCCCTCCGGTTGTCAGGGGCGACCGCTTGCGTGGTGACACAACTCCACTGCGCCGGCAGAGTGATGCAAGGTTTGGCTTTCGGGGGCCGGTGCTGGAGACCCTCGTCTGCACGCTGGCCCGAAGGGCTTCTCTCGGTTGAGCTGATGGCCATGCAGGAGTGGACGGACGACTTCATCACCAATGCTCAGCAGGACTTGGTGGCGATGGTGAAGGACTGGAAATATGACTACGGTGCCGATGACAGGCATTGCTCCGCGATGTTGCTGTGGATGGTCCTGAAGCTCCATCCAGATGCAGACATTGATCAGAGCTTCCTTTGGCCTGACCCCCCTTCCGATGGACTGACATGACGCTCGGTACGTTTCTGATCCTTTTCCTCATCGGTCTGGCCATGGCATTGACCTTCCAGTTGGCTTGGATGTACTGGATCCTTGCTGCCGCGGGGGCGTGGGTGCTGGTTCAGCTGATCAGAGGGTGAATATCATCGCCGTGATGCATGCGGAGTTCGTGGAATGGGTGCGACTCCCTCATGCCATTGATCTCGAATCTTTGAACGGCCTTGGTGGTGAGTTCAACAGTCGCGACAAAGCTCTTCGCTTCATCGCATCACTGGCAACGCGGCGTCAGCGTTTTGTCTCCAGCGACAGCATGGAACGCACCAATCAGCTGTTCAACCTTTCGATGACCATCCCTGGGGCGGTTTATTTTTTCTCCAAGGGGTGTTGGAATGAGATCAGGCAAGGTCGAGTCACATTGGGTGAACCGACCATCGACATCTGAGCGAACGTCGGAAAACGATTGTGATCAGGGTGTGGCCATCAACTGCGGCGAACCCATCCCGGCGATCCTTGAAACCAGTCGCCGATGTCGTCACTGGACCTGTGGAAATGGTCTTCCGTGTCTTGTCCAGCCAGATTCAGGTTCTGCATGAATCCGGACATGGACCCCTGTTCGAGATGTCCTTCCCGTTGGATCGACCGTGCCTTGCGCAGCCAGGAATAGACGGTTGAGTTTCTGTCGGCATATTTCTGCACCAGAATTCTTTCTTTCAGCGAGACCTGCTCACTCCTGGAGAGGCGGGCCAGGATGTCCTGAAGCATCAGGCGGGTTTTCGGACTGAGCATGACAGCCGGGAATCTCGTTGCATGCTGGCGATGCTGAGTGCTTTCTGCCGATGATTGCTGAAACCCGGATCGACGAGCTTAATTGGTTATCAAAAGCACGGATTGACGGGTCTTTTGGAATATCTGATACAGAACTGTTTCATCGGCTCACTAATTTTGCGTGGATCCTGCAGACGTTCAAAGCTTGTGATGGCGGGTTCTGGCATAAAACACCAAGCTCACTGTTCAGCTGCTTGAACAAGCCGAGATTGCCCTGCAGCAGCCCTGGTAGCAGGGATAAGAAGATCAGGCTATGCGGGATTGCCATGGTTCATCGCGCCAATCGTCATTGCAAGCGAGCGCGGTACCCCCTGGCTGTATCAGCGATGACGGATCAACTGGCCGCCTGGCGGGGGCCTGACGCGACATCCTGTGCAGACAGGCTCTGATTCACTTCGTCGAGCATCAGATCCAGCAGCTCGATGGCAACCAGTTTCTTTTCCAGTTGAATCGTGGACAGCAATGCGCGGTAAGCGTTCTGCTGGATCAGGGACGGCTGCCCCATGTCCCGGTAACGCCGCTCCAGCAGCTGGCCGAGTCGTTCACGAGGCGATGACTGTGCCACGGGGCCTGGACGATTGCTCACACGATGGTCGGCGGCCTTGCTGTTGAGAAGTGGCGCCTTTACAAATCAAAGTGGAAGAGATGGTGAATTATCGAGCAAACCTTACGTTCAATTCGGTTCCATAATTGATCAGGAAATCGGCTTCTGCCTGATCAGACAGCAGCAGGCAGGTGTGGTGGTTGTAGCCGGTCTGGTAGCAGTACACATCAAGGCCGTCGGGTTGGCGGCGTGAATGCACAACTTCTCCATTGCGTAGAACGTAACGCGTCATGGCCGGACAGTATCGACTTTCTTGCTAATCCTCCTGGGTGGCGCTTCGCCATCTTTGTGATCAGTACCGGATATTGAAGGGATGCTGTTGCTACCGATCTCTGATGGATTTCAGATCCCCCTGGATCAGATCCGATGGGCTTACATCGCCGTAGAACAGATCGAGATCCGTCTGATACAGCGATTGCGCCAGTCGCACCAGCCCAGGATCCTGAAAGTAGTGGCCCACATCGCTGCGGTCGCCGCTACGGCGGATGTTCTTCTTCGGAAGCTTGCCAAGTTCCGGCAGTCCTTCTCTCCTCAGCGTCAGATTCAGGCGATCCCAGTCGTTCTGCATGCTTTCCATCCGCCCGATGAAGCTGGGGACGAGCGTGCCCTCAACGCAGAGGATCATGCTCTGCGGCAGCAGGTGCACATCCAGTGCGGAGGCCGGGGTGTTCGCGGTGCATTCCAGGAAGTCCTGGAAAGGCATGTTGCGATGCAGTCCCATGTCCTGCATCTGAGGCATCAAGGTCTCCAGTTCCAGCAATTTGTTGTTGTAGGCCGACACCAGTCGGTCGTAGGGATTGCGGACAAAGCTGAAGCTGAAATGCGTCCCACGGCGCATCAGGGCTGTCCGGGCCGTGATCATTCTGGTTTCGCCATGGGTGGCCTCAAGCCAGAAACCATCTGAAGTGGAACGGAACCCCTCCTCCGCCTTCTGCTTCAACAGGGTGTGCAGAGCGGCTTTGATCGAAGTGTTCGCCACTTTCGGCACACGTCCGTACAGCAGCGGCAAGGTTTCAAAGGCGATGAAGTGGCGTGGGTTGCGCATTCTTGGGCCTTCCATCGCACACCTCAGAGCGTCCAGTAATCCCGTGGTTTGCCCATGTACTCCAGCATACGTTCAGCATCCGGCTGGATGATTCGGGTCACCTGCTGCCGGACCGATGGCGTCCATTCAGGAACGTCCACATGCCCGCGCCCTTTGGCTCCGGCTTGATTGTCCTTGGGGAGGGATCCATCGGCATCCAGCAGTTTTCTTGTTTTGGGCCGGGCTCCGATGAACTTCAGCATCTTGCGAAGACTGCTTCGCGGTGAATCGAGCAGGTCTTCAAAGGTCATGCAGTAAATCTGTTCGTCAGGGAAGAATTTTCTGTACTGATTCAGGCGTTTGTAGTACATCGAACAGCCCACAATCAATGTTCGCAGTCGACGATCACTCATCAAGGCTGAGAAGTCGGCACAGTTGGGATGGCGCCCGGGGCTGCTGTAATGGCGCCATTGCGACACGATGCGCTCCAGAGGATGACGAACGATATAGATCAACTTCACATCAGGCAGGTAGATCGACATCAACTTCGGTGCTTTCCGGAAGCTGCGCAGCTGGCTGGCGTACATCGTGCTGGCTTCGCCGCGAAACTTGATGCCTTCCCCCTTGCGAAATCGTGAGATGTACCAATCCCATCCTTTGGCGTAATTGCGCCCGAAGAACTTCGGTTCCTTGGGTTTGCTGATGAAGATGTCGGGGTGACGCTTCAGTGCGTTGGCGAGCGTGGTTGTGGCCGACTTGGCGGCGCCGATGATGATGAAATTCGGCAGCACAGCTCTGTTTTCATCCACCACTGTCTGATGCCGGAGGTTGATGCCTTCCTTGATGCATTGGTTGATGATCTTTTTCATCTCAGGCGGGGATGGTGGCGGCGAGCTGACGGCGGTGGCGGCGCCTGGCTTTGCCGCGCCCCCGTTGCATGGGGCGGCTTGGTGGCAGCGCATCACCCTGCAGCAACTGCTCCACCGAGTAGTCGCGATAGAAGGTCTGAAAGTCTCTCTCGTACATGCACAGCACCCGGTCGATCAGGGCCGTGCTGGAGAACAGGCTGTGGATGTCGCTTCTCTCGCGACGCCGCACGTTCTTGAACGGCAGACGCCCGACCGCTGGCAGGCCTTCGAGGGTCATGCGGTGGCGGAGTTTGCGCCAATGGCTGCGCATGTGCTCCATGCGTCCCACGAATTTCGGAACAAGGGCGTTCTCGCAGAACAGCAGGTCCGCCTGCGGACGAACGTGGTTGTCCATCAGTTCGGGTTCGATGCTGCCGAGGCAGGCGATGAACTGCTCAAAGGCCATGCCATGGAACAGCCCCATCCTCTGCATCGGCTGCGGCACCTCCTGGATTTCGATCAGCTTGTTGTTGTAAGCCGCCACCAGCCGATCGAAGGGATTGCGAACGAAGCTGAAGCTGAAGTGGCTGCGGCGCAGATCCCTGGCCTGTTCCGGTGTCACGAGAGTGGTTTCGCCGTGGGTGTTCTCCCGCCAGAAGCGATCGGCCGACTTGCGCAGACCCTCCTCCGGCCGGTTGGACAGCAGCTTGCAGAGGGCGACCTTGATCGAGGAGTTCGCCACCTTCGGGACCCGTCCGTACATCAGCGGCAGATCCCGGAACAGGATGAAATGTTCCGGTGATGTGCTCATGCAGCGGCTTCCAGGCGTTCCAGCGCCAGCCAGGCCCCCTCGCCGCCGTTCTTGTGGCCCTGCCAGATCTCCGGAATGAAGGAGGCCTGCGGGCAGTGCTGATTGATCTGCTCGAACAGCTGCACCCAGTCGATCTCACCGTCCTGGATCTGAAGCCCCTCGCCATCCACGTTGCGGGCATCCGCCAGATGCAGGTGCGCGGTGAAGGGAAGAATCCGATTGAGAAAGTCCCGGAAGGGCAGGTGCAGATGGTTGCAGGCGAGCTTGGAGTGCGACACATCCAGGCAGACCCGCATCCCCTGCTGCTCGCAGAAGCTGTGGATGAAGCCCGGGTCCACGAACAGGTTGTGGAAGCGCTGCCCACCGAAATGCCAGGGAAACGGCGGCATCGTCTGGGGGATGATCTCCACGTCTCCGCCGCAGTTCAGCCGTCCCAGGCTTTCGATCAGCCGCTGCTGCAAGGGTTTCCGTTCGTCGCGATCGAGGTGGCGATGTTCGGAGAAGCCCCCGACGTTGGTGACCAGCAGCACCGGGGCCGGGCAGCGGAAGCGACCCCGCAGATCCCTTGAGATGTCGATCACCCGCTGCAGTTCCCTGACGGAGTGATCGCGGTAGCCCTCATCGGCGGTGCACAGATCCAGGGTGTGATCACCGGCGAACAGCTCGGGAGCGTGCACCACCAGGCCGATCTCCTGGCGCTCCGGCAGCACCTGATCCAGATCCACTTCGAGATCCTTGTAGCTCAGATGGATCTCCACCAGATCGAGGTTGCTCACCTTGGAGAACACCTTGATGTCGTGATACCTCACCGGCAGCCCGAAGGGTTGGCGGAAGCGGTAGGTCCGGGGAGTCGCCGCGGGAGTTTCCAGGTCGGAGGGGAAGAACACCTCGCCCTGAGCCTTGGCCACCGGCAGCCGACGCCCCAGCAGGTCGGGCAACCGGTTGGGCTGGAGCCCCTGCCCCGGGCTCTGGATGCGCACCATCGCTTCGGTGATCTCCGTTCCGGCCGGGACATCGCAGGCGGCAACCAGGCTTTTGGCCAGCACCTCGCGATTCATCATCTCGCCCTGGCTGATGCTGCGTTCACCGCCCTGGCCCATGGATTCCTCCACCCGGCGGATGCCCTGGATCATCTGGGCGAATTCCTCCGGCAGCAGGCTCACCTTGTGGTCGTTGCCCTCCATGCCACGGTCAAGGGTGATGTGCTTCTCGATCACCGCAGCACCCATCGCCACCGCGGCGATCGGCACCTCAATGCCCCGTTCATGGCCGGAGTAGCCGACCGGTGCATCCGCCAGTTCCCGCAGCCGTTCCAGGTAGCGAAGGTTCACATCCTTGAACGGTGTGGGGTACGTGGAATTGCAGTGCAGCAGCACGTAATTCGCCCCCTCCTGCTGCAGGTGACGGATGCCGGAGCGGATCTCCAGTTCGCTGGCCATGCCGGTGGAACAGATCAGCGGTTTGCCCGTGGCCGCCAGCTGACTGATCAACGCGTGGTTGGTGAAATCCGCTGAGGCCACCTTGAAGCCCTCCATGCCCCAGCGGTTGAGTTTCTCCAGACTGGTTTCATCCCAGGGGGTGCAGAGGGGCACCAGTCCCTTGCCGGCGGCGTAGTCGAAACAGCGGAACAGTTCGTCGTCACTCAGCTGGAACCGTTCCAGCAGATCCAGGGTGTACTGCGTCCCCAGATCGGACGCCATGTCGTTGCTGTCGCCGGCGTTGCTGTACAGCTTGCTCATGTCCCGCATCTGGAACTTGGCGCAGTCGGCGCCGGCGGCATGGGCGGCATCGATCAGCTGCAGGGCGATGCCGATATCGCCGTTGTGGTTGTTGCCGATCTCGGCGATCACGAAGCTCGGTTCGCCGTCGCCGATGCGGCGGCTGCCCAGTTGCAGGCCATCGGTGGCGGGCAGGGCCACGGCCACGATGCGGCCGTGGCTGTCCAGCAGCGGCAGGGCGATGATCTTGGAGGTGAGCAGCCCCGAAAGCTCGGCCGGTGGCGTGCCCTCCGGGGCGCTGCGGCAGTTGGGATTCATCGCCGCCGTCACCGGGAGGTTCAGGTCGATGTCGCCGCAACTGGCGATCCAGCGGCGGAAATCACCATCGGTGAGCACCCCCTGGAGGATGCCGGCTTCCGACACCACGAAGATCAGCCGCGACTGGTTCGCGGTGATCTTGCTGAGGGCCGAGAGAATGCTGTCTTCCGCGAAGACCACGAACTGGGTGAAGTTCCGTTCGATCTGGATGCCCTTCACAGTTCGCCTTTGGCCAGTCAGCTGGTGAACCGTGAGACCTTACCCCACATCCCTGTAGGTGATGGCCACGAGAAGGCGCCTCATCAGTCGGTTGGGCCACTGCACCGCCCACAGGCGCCGCGCCGCGTTGCGGTGCTTCGGGCGCAGCAGGGTGGCGAGCATCAGCAGGCTGCGGGCTTCCTCCCAGTTCTTCGCCACGATGGCCTCCTCAGCGCTGCGCCGCAGCTGGGTGAAGCTGAGATTGGCATTGCTCATGTGGCCAGGACTCTCGTTGATCACGGCAGGAGGGTCCTGCTTCAGCGCCTGCAGCGCGCGGATCAGCGCAGCCGGCCCCGCGTCGGTGCCGTAGCCCATCCAGGCCAGCCAGGTCGGGTCCGGCAGGGGCAGCTCCTGATCCAGGGCGTCGAGATCCTCCACCTCCGCCAGCGTCCGCCACACCCCACTGCCGGCGAACACGTGGCTGCCGCTGGAGGGAGCGATGCCGAAATCCGCCATCACCACCGGGCGGCACCCATGGTCGAGGGCATCGAAGAACGCGGTGGATGAAACGGTCGCCATCAACCGGGCGTGCCTGAGCAGCTCCGGCAGCGGGCGGTAATCCAGCTGCAGGTTGGCCGGGGGGTGGCCCAGGGTCTGCATCAGGGTGCTGCTGATGTGGGAGTCGCTGGCGTGGAAGGTGGCCTCGTCGGGCGCGATGCGCGGTTTGATCAGCACCTCCCAGTCGGGGGAGCGGCGGGCCAGCTCGGCCAGGATCCGCACCATCTCGGCTCGGTCGCGCGCAGCAGCCGGCATCACCACCTGCTCGGCGAACACCAGGCGGCGGGGGCGGTCATCGTTGGGCAACGGCGATGTGGCTGGGGTGCTGCGTCCCAGGCCGGTGAGCACGGTCTGCTGCCGCAGGAACGGGGTGCTGGCCACCATCCTCTCCAGCGCCTCCCGGTCGCGTTCGCCGCTGAGGCAGATCAGGTCGTAGCCGAGCCGCCAGCTCATGCCTTCCATGAACTTCTCCAGCACCACGCCGTTGAAGCCGCAGAACAGCAGCGGCCGCTCGCTGGCGGGGAGCAGCCCGAGGGCCAGACGGAAGTCGCTGATCTTGCTGCCCGTCAGGAACACCCCGATGGCATCGAACTGCATCAGCTCCGGATGGGTGAGCAGCTGACCCATCTCATGGCGCCACAGACGCCCCAGCGCCTGCGCCCGCTTGAGAATCGGCGCGGGGGTTCCATTCCGGGGGATGGCATTGATCGTGACCTCCACGGCGAGCTCGGCCGGGAAGCGGCACAGCGATTCGCAGGCCAGCAGCTGGCTGTCGCTGTCACCGATCAGCAGCAGGCGGAACGGACGGCTCACGGTGTGATCTCCTTCAGGGCGCGGCGCAACCGCGCCGGCCCGTCGTGCACGGCCCAGCCCATCGATTCCAGCCAGCTCTGACTGGGCTTCGGCAGATCCAGCAGCTGGTCCAGCTGATGGATGGAGCGCAGCCGGTGCATGGCGCCACTGCCGAAGAAGCCGCTGGTGCCCTGACTGGAGTGGATGCCGAAATCGCCGATCACCATGGCGCGCCGGCCCCAGGCCATCGCCGTGAACAGCCAGGGGGAACTGACGCCGGCACAGGCGGTGCAGTTCGACAGCAGGGTCAGCATCTGGCCCGGTTCCCCGAAGCCCAGGTTGGGCGGCAGCGTCCAGTCCTCCGGTTCATAGAAGGGAATCCAGGGTTCGTCGTCGTTCCAGGCATGGTCGCGCTGGATCACCACATGCCATTGCGGGGATGCCTCCGCCCACCGGATCAGCTGCCGCAGCATCTGCGACTTGGCCCCGATCTGGGTGGGGATGCTCTGCTGTGCGAGCACCAGCAGGCTGTAGGGGGGGGTGCTGAGTCCACCGCTGAGGCAGCCCAGGTGCGGGCGCTCCGGCATGAACCAGAAGCCACCGCAGACCAGCGGTGGTGCCTTCAGGGACGCCGGCCAGTTGAAACGCATGGCGGCCGCTTCCTGCCGCTGCCGCTCGCCATGCAGCAGCACCAGGTCGCAGCGGTGGCGGCTGGAGAGTTCGCTGATCAGCTTGTCGCCCACCACGGGCGCCAGCGGCCCGCTGAACACCGGTGCCGGTTTCCTGCCTCGGTGGCGGCAGAGCTCCCGGTAGCCGTGGACGAGGCGATCGAGCTGGTCGGTGTCCTGCAGAAACAGGCCGATGGCGGTCGCCTCCTCCAGCAGGGTGGTGCCCAGCAGGGCATCGGCAGGGATCTCCAGCTGGGGCCGCCCCGCCGGCCAGGGGCTGTGCCATCCGGGAGCGGGAGCGCCGATGGTGAGGCAGGGCTGCCCCTGCTGTTCGAGACGATCGGCCAGCAGGCGGCAGGCATGCTGCTCGGCGCCGCCGTCGCTGATCAGAACGATCGTCATCGTTCCCGGAGCAGTTTCGACAGCCAGCCGAAGCCCACCAACCCATCGCGCAAGCGTCGCAGGAGATTACGGGTCTGATGGCGTTTGCGCTGGCTGGAGCGGGCGCCGCCGCTGCTGAGCATGCGGCGTCCGCCTTCGCTCACGGCGTAGCGCTGCCAGCTGCGGCTGCCCCAGCTGGCCGGACCGGTGCCCCCCCTGGGCAGGGCGGGCAGGCCGTGTGCCAGGCGTTCCAGCAGGGCGTTGACGAAGCGGTCGGCGCCATCCGCCTGAAAGCCCTGCTGCTGGAGCCACAGGGGGTCATGGGTCACGCTGAAGGGGTCGCTGCGGATCGAGGCGAACTCCGCCACGGCGCCGGAGGCGGCAAAGAAGTGGTTGCCGAGGGTTTCGGTGACACCGAGGTCACCGACGATGCGCGTGCTCACCCCCATCGCCATCGCTTCCAGGGCCGCGGTGGACGACACGGTGATGGCACAGCCGCAGTGGCGCAGCAGGCGGGTGGCCGGTTTGAAACTGAGCTCCAGGTTCGGCACCGTCTCTGACATCCGGTCGATCACCCCGGCCATTTCGCCGTGGCGCCGATGCAGGGTGCTCTCGATGCTGGAGGTGCGCGGCTTGAAGATCACCGGATGCTCCGGCCAGGCCTCCGCCAGGTGTTTCAGCTCCTGGCACAGGAAGTGGCGCTGCAGCGGGTGCACGGGGATCGAGGGCTGCTCGAAGAAGACGATCGAGGGGCGATCCGGAGGGGGCTGATGCTGCGGCACCCTCCACAGGATCGGCAGTCCGGTGACCACGGCATTGCCGCTGTCCTGGCCCAGGGCGCGGCAACCCTGCTGGTAGAGCTCCAGATCCTGGTTGCTGTTGAGGCACAGCAGATCGACGCCGGAGCGGTCGAGCATGCCCTCGAGGGCGAAGCGGAACAGGATGCCGGGATAGGCACTCACCAGCAGGGGGCGACGGCTCGTCTCCTTCCATTCCGCAGCGAGCATCAGCAGCGCGTCGCGGCTGCGGCGGCCATCAAGACCCAGCACCAGCACATCGACGTTTCCTGCCATCGCACGGGTGAGCTGGCGGAATTCGTTCCAGCGGTGCTTCTCGATGCGGGTGCGCGGATCCGTGCGGCGGATCTCCAGACGCTGCCGTCTGGACAGGGCCCGGTTGTTGATCTCCAGCAGGTGAAGCGTCGTGTCCGCCCCCTGGCGCCGGCAGGCCGCCAGCAGGGTCATCGCCATCTTTCCGAACGAGTCGAAGCAGGCCACAGCAGCGACGGTGCGGCCGGCCAGGCGCTTGTCGGCTGCAGCGGCCATCGGCCTCGCTCGGGAACCCGGCAAAATTACCGTGGTGCCGCCTGAGCCAGTGCGCGGCAGAGCGCCAGATCGGCGGGTGTGTCGATCTCCGGGCCGGGATGCTCGAGCACAACCGGCTGCCAGGGGGGGCAGAACCGGCTGCCGACGGCGCGGAAGGCCGCCGTGTCCATGGCGTAGATCGCTCCGGTTTCCAGATAGGCGGGCTCCAGGTCCTGGCGGCGTTGGCGGGGCTGCTGCGGGTCATGGTTGATGCCACGGCCATCGCCCCGCCACAGGAAGCCGTGCCAGGGGGCGACGGCAAAGCTGCTGTTCACCGCTGGTGCATCCAGGGCCGCCAGCACCTGATCGATCTGCTCGCCGCTGGTGAACGGCGAGGTGCACTGCAGAAACACCAGCCGCGGAGGCAGCGGACCTGCCGTGGAGAGCTGCTCCAGGGCATGCAGCAGGGCCGACTCGGAACTGGCGGTGTCTCCGGCCAGATGCTCGGGACGCCGCACCACCTCCGCTCCATGGCTGCGGGCCGCGGCGGCAATGGCGTCGTCGTCGGTGCTGACCACCACCCGGCTCACCCGGGTGCTGGCCAGAGCCGCCTGAACGCTGCGGCCCACCAGCGGAACGCCCTCCACCTCCTGCAGGTTCTTGCCGGGGATGCCTTTCGACCCGCCGCGGGCGGGAATCAGAGCCAGGGCAGCGGCAGCGGCCGTCATCGGTGAGGATTCGGTGTGCCCCGTCTTACCCGATGAACGACCGGCTGGGGGTTCCAGAGACCGGGATGCTGGCGCATCGGACGCTGCCGGCCCTCATGGCTCCGGCGCAGCTGCTGCCGGGGCGGAGCCGGGATGTGGATGCGCTGCTGGCCTGGGGGCGGCGGCCCAGCGCCAGGCGTGTGGAGCGGCTCGCCCAGCGTCGTGGCCTGCCGGTCTGGCATCTGGAGGACGGTCTGCTGCGGTCGCTGGCCAAAGGGCGTCGCCATCCACCGCTCTGCCTGCTGGTGGATGACCTGGGGGTGCATTTCGATGCCACCGCCCCGAGCCGTCTGGAGCAGCGGATCGCTGCATCGCTCAGCGCCGAGCAGCGCGACCGGGCCCGGGCGGTGCAGCTGCTGTGGTGCACCCAGCGGTTGAGCAAGTTGAATCCGCCGCGGGAGTCGCCGGCTCCGGAGCAGCCCTTTGTGCTGGTGGTGGATCAGTCCGCGGGGGATCTCTCGATCCCTCTGGGACTGGCGGGGCCGCAGAGTTTCCAGCAGATGCTCCGGGCGGCCCTGGCGGACCATCCCGATTGCACCGTGGTGGTGAAGGTGCACCCGGATGTGATCCAGGGCCGGGCCCGTGGTCATTTCAGCCCTGACGCTCTGCAGCATCCGCGCATTCGTCTCTGCGCCGATGGGTGGCACCCCTCCGCCCTGCTGGAGCGCGCCGAGGCGGTGTATGTCGTGACCTCCCAGATGGGCTTTGAGGCGTTGCTGTGGGGGCGCCCGGTGCACTGCTTCGGCATGCCCTTCTATGCGGGCTGGGGGCTGACGCAGGACCGACTGAGGCCACCGGAGCGACGCACGGCCCGGCCGGGGCTGGAGGCGCTGGTGCACGCCGCTCTGATCGCCGGCAGCCGCTGCCTTGATCCCCACAGCCTTCAGCCTGCGCCGATCGAGGATCTGATGCGGGCCATCGGTCTGCAACGGCGTCTGCAGAGCCAGCCCGCCGCCCGGCTGGAGGCCTTCGGCTTCACCCCCTGGAAGCAGCGCAATCTGCGGCGGTTCCTGGCGGGAAGCACGCTGCGCTTCCGGTTGCCCCGGGCACGTCCCGGTCGCCGGGCCGAGGCGGTGGCTGTCTGGGGCCGGCGGGCCCGGCCACGGCTGCTGGCGGCCGTTGAGGCCCGGGGGCTGCCGCTGCTGCATGTGGAGGACGGTTTCCTGCGCTCGGTGGGCCTCGGTGCCGAGCTGATCGATCCGATCTCGTGGGTGGTGGATCAGAGCGGCATCTACTACGACGCCACCTCCCCCAGTGACCTGGAGGCGGTGCTGGCGGCCGGCCAGTGGACCGAGCCGCAGCTGTCGCGCGCGGCAGCGTTGCGGCAGCGGCTGGTGGCCGAGGCGATCACCAAATACAACCTCAGCGATGCCCCCTGGCAACGGCCGGCGGCGGCGCAGCGGGTGGTGCTGGTGGTGGGGCAGGTGGAAACCGATGCCTCGATCCGCTTCGGTGCTCCCGAGCTGCGCAGCAACCTGGCCCTGCTGCAGGCGGTGCGGCAAGCGGAACCGGAGGCCTATCTCGTGTACAAACCGCATCCGGATGTGGTGGCGGGGCTGTGCCGGGCCGGCGCCGGCGAGGACCAGAGCCGGAGCTATTGCGACGCCGTGCTCACGGGCGGTTCGATCCAGCAGCTGTTCAGCCAGGTGGATGCCTTGCATGTGCTCACTTCACTGGCTGGGTTCGAGGCGCTGCTGCGCGGGCTGGAGGTGCACTGCTGGGGGCTGCCGTTCTACGCCGGCTGGGGGCTGACGCAGGACCGCCTGGCCTGCTCTCGCCGGGGCCGTGTGCTGCCCCTCGACGCCCTCGTCCATGCCGCCCTGATCGCCTACCCCCGCTATGTGAGTCGCCGCAGCGGCTGGTTCATCGAACCGGAGCAGGCCATCGATGAGCTGCTGGCCTGGCGGGACGGCCCGCCGCCGCGTCAAACGCTGGTGCAGGCCCTGTTCCGCCACTGGGGGCGGCTGCGGCGTCGCTAGGGCGTGCCAGGATTCTTTGAGTGCTGGCCAGGGATTTGAGCAGGGGAAGGGCTCCAGCCCTGGTGCAGGTGCGCATAGACGGCCCGGTGCTGCTGCTGATGGGGCCGATCGGCCTGTTCTTCGCCCGCTTCTGCAGCTACCTGCGGGGCTGCGGCATTCCGGTCACCAAGGTGGCGTTTCCGCTGCGGGAATTCGGCTTCCCTTCCGAGGTGCGGGTGCCTTACGACGGCGACATGGAGGGCTGGCGACCGTTCCTGCGCCAGCTGCTGACGGAACGCGGCATCCGCCACATCTTCATGTACGGGGATTTCATCATTCCCCACCGGATCGCCATCGAGGAGGCCCGCGCCCTGGGGGTGGAAGCCTGGGTGTTCGAACTCGGGTACCTGCGCCCCAATTACGTGACCCTGGAACGGGATCGCGTCAATGCCCGCTCCAATCTCAACCGCCCGGTGGACTTCTACCGGGATCTGCCGCCGGCGGACCGATTGCCCGGCGGGATCATGCTGGATCCCGGCTGGCGCTGGCGGAAGGTCTGGAAGGCACCCACCTTCATCCAGCACGCCTTCACCCGTTACCCGATCATCGAGGGGGAGCACAAGCTGCAGCCTTCACCGGGGTTCCTCTGGTGTCAGCTGCGCGGCAGCTGGCGCTACTGGCTGTACCGCTGGCAGGAGCGGGCGCTGAAGCGCCGACTGCTGGAGCATCTGTCGTTCTTCCTGGCGGTGCTGCAGGTCTCCAGCGATTCCCAGATCCAGATGGGATCGCCTTACCGGGGCATGCACGACTTCATCGAGGACGTGATCCGCTCCTTCGCCGGTCATGCCCATGCGTCGGATCACCTGGCCTTCAAGCACCATCCGCGGGACCGCGGATACAACAGCTACGCCACCCTGATCGCCCTGCTGGCACGCCGCTACGGCGTCAGTGGCCGGGTGCACTACTTCCACGACGGACCCTTGAGCCGTTACCTGCGCACCTGTCGCGGTGTGATCACCGTGAACAGCACCGTGGGGCTGCAGGCTCTGTTCCATGCCGTGCCCACCAAGACGATGGGCGACACCTTCTACAACCTCGACGGCCTGACGGATCAGAAACCGCTGGATGATTTCTGGCGCGATCCGCAGCCCAGCGAGCGGCCCCTGTTCTGGCGTTTCTACAAACACCTGGTGATGACGACCCAGGTGAACGGCAACTTCGATGGGGAGTTCCCCTTCCGCATCACCTTCCCGATCGGACCGGAGGCGCGGCAGTTGGAGCCATTGCCGCAGCTGCCGCCGCTGCGGCCGGCGCGACCCGCCAATCCCCTGGTGATTCCGGCGCGGGTGATGGCCAGGCTGGGCTGGGCATCCCTGGGTTTTGTGCTCTACGGCCTGCAGCTGCCGGCGTTGCTGCTGGGTCGTCCCAAGTGGGCGGCGCAGCTGATGACCTGGGCCTCCGAGGTGGCGCTGAGGGCGCTCGGGGTGCAGGTGGTGGTGGACGACAGCCAGCGCAGCGAGGAGCCGCAGGTGCCGTTGGTGCACATCTTCAACCACCGCAGCCCCTGCGATGGCCTGGTGATTCAGGGGGTGCTGAAGCTGCCGGGGATGACCACGGCCCAACTGCATCTCAAGTGGGTGCTGCCCGGTTACGGAGCGGCGGCCCGCAACGCCGGCTCGGTGGTGCTGGACCACCGCCAGCCCCAGTCGCGCATGCAGGGGATGCTGCAGGCCTCCACCCTGCTGCGGGAGCACGGCCAGATCATGCTGGCTCCCAACGGTTCCCTGGTGACGCCGATCGAAGCGCGGGTGTCTCCCAGCGCCTGGATGCTGGCGCGTCACTACGGCGGCCGGGTGGTGCCCTGGGTGTTCCGCTACGACGGCATGGAGGAGGCCCTGGGGGCGCGCTACCGGCCCTGGCGGCTGTTGCTCAGCCGGCTCACGGCGCCGCTGGGGACGATTCACTGCCAGCGCGGACGGTCCAGTGATCTGGTGCTTCCGGATGATCCCAGGGATCGCGATGGCTTCACCCGCGTGGTGCAGACCTACTACGCCCGGGCGCTGGGCTGAGGCGGTGCAGCCAGCACCAGGCTGATGTTGTGGCCGCCGAAGCCGAAGGCGTTCTTGAGCAGCAGCCGTTCACGGTCGGTGTCGGGCAGGGCAACCGGTCCGCCCCCCGTCACCGCGAGCTCCACCTCGGGATCGAGGGGATCGGCGTTCATGCTGCAGGGAACCATCCCGGCCCGCAGGGACTGCAGCGCCAGGATCGTCTCAACGGCGCCAGCGCCCCCCAGCAGATGGCCCAGCTGCCCTTTGGGGGCATACACCGGCAGGTGATCGGCGGCGGAGCCGAGGCTGCGGCGCAGGGCACGGGCCTCCGCCAGATCGCCGAGGCTGGTGCCGGTGGCGTGGGCCTGCACGGCACAGAGATCATCCGGCTTGCAGTCAGCACGCTGCAGGGCCTCCTCGATCGCCCGGCTGGCCTGCAGCCCCTGGGGCTCGGGGGCGACGATGTGGTGCGCATCGCTGCTGCTGCCGCTGGCCAGCAGCCAGCCGAGGGCGTCGCCGGCTGGCACATCCGACTGCCGCATCAGAGCCAGCACGCCTGCGCCTTCCGACAGCACGAAACCGTCGCGCGTCTGGCCGTAGGGGCGGGAGGCCTGCTCCGGCGCCTCATTGCGAAGGGAGAGGGCGCGCATGGCGGAAAAGCCCACCAGACCGAGACGGTTCACGGGCGCTTCGCTGCCCCCGGCCAGCACCAGATCGGCGCGGTCGTCCTGCAGCAACCATTGCGCCAGCATCAGGGCTTCGGCGCCGGAGGCACAGGCGGAGACGGGAGTGTGGGCGCCGCCCTGCAGTCCGAGGTCGATGGCCACCTGGCCGGCTGCCGCATCGGGGATCAGCATCGGCACCGTGAGTGGATTCACCCGGCTGGGCCCTCCTTCACTGAGCTGGGAATGCTGCTCATGCATGGTGGCCAGCCCGCCGATGCCGGTGCCGAGCACCACGGCGATGCGGGTTGGATCGAGGCCACGGCGGTTGTGCTCCGCCATCGCCCAGGCTTGCCGGCCGGCCAGCAGGGCCAGCTGGGCGCAGCGGTCGGCGCGACGCCGCAGCAGGGGTTCCAGGTCCGCGAAAGCGGTTTCGGCCACACGGCCGGCGATGCGGACGTTCAGATCCTCGGCCCAGGGCTCCTGGATGGTCTGGATGCCGGACTGCCGAGCGCAGACCGCGGCCCAGGTGCTGTCGGCGTCGTCACCCAGGGGGGACAGCGACCCCCAGCCGACCACGGCAATGCGCTCAGGCGGTTTCGGCATGGGGAGGCCGCAGCTCCAGCGTTTCCAGGTGATCGAGGATGTCTGAAACCGTGCGGAATCGCAGCAGCTCCTCCTCCTTGATGCGGATGCCGAAACAGGTGTCGGCCTCGATCAGGATTTCGTAGAAACCGAGGGAATCAATGCCCACGTCCTCCATCAGCCGTGCGTCCGGAGTGATGGCAGCCGGATCAGTGCCGGAGATGCGATGCAGGATCTCGATCAGACGTTCCTGCAGCTCCTGCTTGTCAGGGCACGCCTCACCCAAGGCCCAGCTCCTTTTTGGTCTGGTTAACGTACCAGCCACGCCTTGAGCGTTAGCCCCCTCGGTACCAGCTGAAGTGCTGGTAGATCGGCTCGTGGGGCACATCAATGAAGTAATTCAGACGTTCAAGGGGAATGCGGGAAAGATCGGCCGCCATCAGGATTTCGGTGATCTGGTTGAAATCTTTTGCCAGGGAGAGGCCGCAGACCCTGGCATCCATCAGGTTCACGTACTGACGCAGCAGCACCGGCAGCCGGAAGTCGTCACTGAGCTGCTCGCGGATGCTCAGTTCCAGGGATTGGATGTTGGCGATCGGGTTGGGTTGATCACTGCTCTGCACCGTGGTCAGCGGATGGCGCGGTGCGGGCAGGGTCGGCTCGCTCTGCAGGTAGGGCGGCCGCATCAGCCCGCTGAGAAAGGCCTGATTGACCGGTTCGCTGTGGGCGAAGTGGTTGTAGGAGACGAGTCCGTGCAGGGTGTCGTAGCCGGAGCGGGCGGCGATCAGCAGGCCACCGCGGAACAGGGCCATCAGCGAATGGGGCTGCTTCTGGAAACGGCTGGCGAGGGCGACGCGGCCGATCTCCAGATGGTTCCCCAGGGAGGTGAGCCGGGCCTTGATGCCGGGATAGACGTGCTCGAGATAGGACTGGCTTCCGTCCGGCAGGTCCGACGTTCCGCACTGTCCGGGCAGGAACTGCAGGCGCGCGGCACCGGCCAGGGCACCGCTGCCGGGTTCGATCAGCAGCAGATGGTCGTAAGCGCTGTCCCGTCCGTCGAGGTCCCGCCGGTCTCCGGAGCCGGAGAGCTGTTGCCGGTAGGTGGCCTCTCGCAGCAGCCCCACCGCGTCAGCCACCGGGGCGAAACGTTCCCCGGGAAGCAGATGCAGCTCCAGCCCTTCGATCGAGAACAGACGCGACTGCAGCAGTTCGCGACCGATCAGCTCCGCCGAGAGGGTCACCTCATGGATCTCCGAATCGGAGATGGACGGAGAAGGCAGTGTCATGGATGTCCCATTCCGTCTCAAGTTGAGGGAAGATTAATGCCGCTTTGACACGTCCCAGTCCCTCAACGCTCCTCATCCATGCCTTCCAACCTGCGCTCTGCCACTGGTTTTCGCCAACTGGTCTTGATGGGGCTGCTCACCTGCGCAGCTCTGGCTCCGGCAGAGGCTGTTCGGGCTGAGGCTGTTCGCGCTGAGGAGGCCACGCTGCTGAGCAGCAGCAAGCTGGGGCGCACGATCCAGGTTCCATCCAGCAGCGAGGTCTTCCGCTACCGACTGGGGCCTGGGGATCGGCTGTCGATGTCGGTCTTCAAGATGGAGGGTTACTCCGCCACCGTGGAGGTGCTGAGCGACGGCACCATCAACCTGCCGCGACTGGGCACGGTCGATGTGTGGGGCCTCACGCTCGAGGAGGCCAAGGCCAGGATCACCGCTGGTTACGACGTGATCCTGCGGCGGCCGCTGGTGTATCTGGATCTGGTGGAAGCCCGTCCGGTGCGGGTGACGGTCACCGGCCAGGTGGCGCGACCCGGAGTGTTCTCGCTGCCTTCGAAGGGGCTTGTGGAGGGCCGCGGCTGGCCGACTCTGGTGGATGTGGTGCAGCAGGCGGGAGGCGTGAGTGCCTCGGCGGATCTCTCCAGCGTTGAAGTGCTGCGGCCTTCTCCACGGCCCGGCGGCAAGGCCCAGACCTACCGCTTTGACTACCTGACGGTGTTGCGGGAGGGCGGCCATGCTCCCAATCCGCTGATCTACGACGGCGACAGCATCCGTATTCTTCAGTCGGATGATCTGGAGAATGCCGATCTGATCACCACGGCGACCTCCAATTTCGCTCCGGCGACGATTCAGGTGAACGTGGTGGGCGAGGTGGCACGTCCCGGAGTGATCGAAGTGCCCTCCAATGCACCCCTCTCCGGCGCCGTTCTGGCCGCCGGTGGCATCACCCGCCGCGGCAGCGAGAACACCGTGGACCTGATCCGCATGAACAGCGAGGGCGAGCCGAAGGTCACAAGCCTCAAGTTCGATCCCACCTCCGTGCTCAGCAGCGCCAGCAACCCGCCGCTGCGTTACGGCGATGTGGTGGTGGTGAACCGCAACCAGCTCACCAAGGTGACCGATGGGCTGGAGGACGCCTTCCAGCCGCTCAATCCCATCCTGAATCTGTCCTCGATCTTCCGGCTGCTGGGGCTGCCGATGACCGGACTGCTGGGGCTCTGAGTCAGAGCCCCAGCCGCTGCCAGATCACCTCCAGATTGGCCTGATGCAGGGCGGTGCTGAAGCAGTCCGCCAGCTGATCGGCTGACAGCCTTGCGCTCACGTCTGGGTCCGCCTCCAGGTTGGCCCGGAAGTCTCCTCCGGTGGTGTTCCAGGCGGTGTGGGCATTGCGCTGCACGATCCGGTACGCCTCTTCGCGGTTCAGGCCGCTCTCCACCAGGGCCAGCAGCACCCGCTGGCTGAACACCACGCCGCCGTAGATGTTCATGTTGCGGCGCATGTTGTCGGGATACACGCCGAGACCCTTCACCACGCTGGTCATCTCCCGCAGCATGAAATGGAGGGTGACGGAACAGTCCGGCAGCATCATCCGTTCGGTGGAGCTGTGGCTGATGTCGCGCTCATGCCAGAGCGCCACGTTCTCCAGGGCCGCCACCACATAGCTGCGCAGCACCCGGGCCAGACCGCTGATGCGCTCACTGCGGATCGGGTTGCGTTTGTGGGGCATGGCGGAGCTGCCCTTCTGCCCCTTGGCGAAGTTCTCCTCCACCTCCAGCACATCGGTGCGCTGCAGGTTGCGGATCTCGGTGGAGAAGCGCTCCAGCGAAGCCCCCACCAGGGCCAGGGTCTGCACATAGTCGGCGTGGCGATCGCGGGAGATCACCTGGGTGCTGGCCGTGTCGGGGGTCAGGCCGAGGATCTCGCAGGTGATCGCTTCCACCTGGGGATCGGTGTTGGCATAGGTGCCCATGGCGCCGCTCACCTGGCCGACGGCCACATCGCGCTGCAGCCTTTCCAGGCGGCTGCGGTTGCGTTCGGTCTCCGCCAGCCAGCCGGCCACCTTGAATCCGAAGGTGATCGGTTCGCCGTGGATGGCATGGGAGCGACCGATCATCTCGGTGGTCTTGTGCTCACCAGCGAGGTTGCGCAGGGCCGCGGCCAGGGCATCCAGTTCCGTGCGCAGCAGGGCGACGGAGCGCTTCAGCTGCAGGGCCAGCCCGGTGTCCAGCACATCGCTGCTGGTCATGCCCAC
>ERZ802819.91-NODE-91-length-53500-cov-50.8917_pt1 | contig 53500 bp, 45 predicted proteins | sample MGYA00345647_ERZ802819 | MGnify/ENA primary metagenome ERZ802819 (study PRJEB30503, sample SAMEA104212355) | marine metagenome | biome: Westerlies Biome; feature: [SRF] surface water layer (ENVO:00010504) within the epipelagic zone...; material: water (ENVO:00002006)...
TCGAGCCGATCATTCTGGTTCACGCTATTTCTAGTTTAAAGGTCAACTTGTATGGAAAAAATGCAAAACGACCGGTGCAAGTAGCACTGAAATAAAGCTCGGAATCACAATGTGCCCACGTGTTTTCTGTTGCAGCAACAACTATAGCTGCAACAACACTAACCCTGCTTTAGTAGGGATTGCATCCGCTCTGATGGTACTCTAGTAACGAGGATCTCGCAGACTGGATTTCTGCTAAAAGGTTAATAGCTGTGCTACGAGCTGGCTAGATATCGAACGATATGGGGTGGCTGACGGGTCTCGAACCCGCTACCTCCGGAGCCACAATCCGGTGCTTAACACCCCTTTTTCTAGACTCTGAAGCGTCTGCTCCATCGCAAGATTATCATATTGGTTGTGTTTACACAGACTTGTTGCACAGACCATCGTGGGCCACTGCCCTACCCTCTGAGCAAAACATCCCCCCGGGGGAGGCAGAACCGTTGTCACTGTCACAGTAGTTACCCGCCAGATACATCAGAAGCCAATTTGAAAAAAGTAGATCTTTGGAAACAGGGCCGAGATTGTTGTCGTTTAACTGCTGTTGGCGCCGGGTTGATAGAGGTTTCGTTGTCACCTTTTTCAAAGAAAACCTTGGTCTTTAAATGAACCTTTAAAAAGAGGAGCCAATACCTTTTTGTCGATACCGAAATTACAATGCGTTATTTTTCGTTATTTTCATCATCAAGTGTTCTATAAATCGGTCCTTTCCAAATAAAGAAACCATAAAGACCACTAACGAATCCGATAAAGGAAAATAGGTTGCTCGGTCCGGTTCCGCCCTTACCCGGAACTATATCCATTACTGGAAAAAACGGAGCGACATAAAACATAATGAACGCGAGCAATGTGAGCACTACAGAAAGTTTGGGGACTGGTTTGTTTACCGCCTGACCTTCTTCATGCATTGCTAGAAGTACTAGAAAAGCCAATACGAGGTAAAGCACGTAGAAATCTATCCAGCCCAAAAACGTTGGATGTACGAAACAAACCACACCGGCAAATAGCGCCTCAGCCCACAAAATCCAGTGCTTTTTTATCATTAGCCGCCTTTCACTTTTTTTCACAGCGCATGTGCGACGAACGTAGTATCCGTTTACGCCACATTAACTACCGTAACCTGTTTATTGGGTCTGCGTAGATACATTAGCGAGGAATTTGGAGTTGGCTGAAACTTTTGTCGCATACACACCCGATAATGAGATTTCAGGACCACTTTTGTTTAGTGTGGACTTAAATAGTGGAGAGCCAAATGAAGGTATTGTTCTGGTTATCACAGGTGGCGTTGGTCTGCTCCGCGCTTTACTTCTCACCCCTACTTTCACCTGTTATCTCAAATAGCTGGAGTATGGAGGAGTGGTCGGTTCGTTATGGCGAATACAGAGACTGCATTGGCCTTAAGCGTCCAGGAGGCCACAGCTCTAAAGGTCTGCGACGAGCCTGCAACAAAGAAGCGTACGGGCTGCCGTTTTTTGAGCTTCCTGACGGAAAGCATGGTGAAATCATTGACTACAATATTGCGACTTTTGGCACGAATTTACGACCGTAGACCACCTCAACTATTGGGCGCTAACTCACAGTCGTACCGTTTGCTAGCAAGTAGTTACAAGGCTTTCAAGGGATGGGGTGGCTGACGGGTCTCGAACCCGCTACCTCCGGAGCCACAATCCGGTGCTCTACCTGGTGAGCTACAGCCACCACTGATTGGGCGATTACCCAAGCTTCCCGACCGTGGCGATATGGCCGAAAAAGTGGTCGGGGAGGAGGGATTCGAACCCCCGACATCCTGCTCCCAAAGCAGGCGCGCTACCAGACTGCGCTACACCCCGAAAATCGAGAGATATTCAACATCCCGCGGGCCGCGAGTCTACAAGGTTTAGCGTCACTGGGTCAATTGCAGAAATCGACTTTCGCCGACATTTCAAATCTGTAGAATTGCGGCATCGAAAAGGAGAACACAATGCCCGCACTGCTGTTAGATGGAAAATACGTAGCACAATTAACCGAGGCAAATCTGACAGAGCGAGTCGCTAAACTAAAAGAGCGTACAGGGGACCGCACACCGGTACTTGCCACCATTTTAGTCGGCGACGATCCCGCCTCGGCCACCTATGTAAAAATGAAGGCCAATGCCTGCAAACGAATTGGCATGGAGTCATTGGCGATCGAACTGCCGTCGACGATAAAGACAAATGACTTACTGCGAGAAATCGAACAACTGAACATCAACCCTGATGTCCACGGCATTCTTCTTCAGCATCCGGTGCCCTCGCATATTGACGAGCGAGCGGCCTTCGACATGATTGCCCTTGATAAAGATGTCGATGGCGTCACTTGTCTTGGGTTCGGACGCATGAGCATGGGCGAAACAGCCTATGGCTGCGCCACACCGCAGGGTATTATGCGACTGCTAGAACACTACAAACTCGATTTGGCCGGGCTTCATGCCGTAGTCGTTGGTAGAAGCCCCATTTTGGGGAAACCTATGGCCATGATGATGCTTCAAGCCAACGCCACAGTGACGATTTGCCACTCCAGAACCCGAGATCTTGAATCTCATATCCGTCAGGCTGATCTCGTCGTAGGCGCTGTTGGTCGGCCGGAGTTCATTCGCGCTGACTGGATCAAAGATGACGCCATCGTAGTAGACGCGGGCTACCATCCCGGTGGTGTCGGTGACATTGAAATAGCGCCTTTAATTGAGCGCGTCAAAGCGTACACACCCGTTCCCGGGGGCGTGGGACCAATGACGATAAACACCCTCATTATGCAAACTGTTGAGTCTGGCGAGTCGGCCCTGGCCTAAGAGCCGCGATGTTTGAACGATAACTGCTAGGAAGGTTTATGCTCGACGACGTTGAGTTCAGAACGATCGATGCCAATGGAGTGTCGCTTCGCCTAGCCATGCAGGGCAATGGGCCTTTGGTGATACTGTGTCACGGCTGGCCAGAGAGCTGGTACAGCTGGCGACATCAAATCCCTGTTTTGGCCAATGCCGGTTACACCGCGGTTGCCTACGATGTACGTGGCTACGGTGAATCCGACAAGCCATACGAGATAGAGGCCTATACCCTCAGTGCACTCTCGGCTGATGTTATCGGTATCATCGATGCGCTAGGTTTTGATCAAGCGATTACCATTGGTCACGACTGGGGTGGGCCTATCGCGTTAACGACCGCCCTGCTCTATCCCGACCGCGTTTATGCCACAGGATCATTATCTGTCCCACACTTGATGCGCCCGCCCATGCCAACGCTGGATCTGTGGCGTGAACTCTACAAGGACAGGTTCTTTTATCAGCTTTATTTCCTTAACGAGGGCATTGCCGAAGCCGAATTTGAGAAAGACCTCGCGCGTTCCCTCTTCCTCATCTACACCTCAGTCGATGCACGCGGCATAAAACAGCGTAGCAGCCAGTCAGGTTCTGGTTTTATGGGTCATAAGCCCATTACTGCAGGGCTTCTGGATGGTCTTCACGCGTTCGAGTCATTTCCAGACTGGTTTTCGCAATCTGATCTCGACTACCTAGTAAGCCAGTTTACGTTGAGTGGTAAGCGCGGCCCCTACAACCGATACCGCGCCCAAAATATAGACTGGCACGAACTCGCCCATCTGGAGGGCGCCCTCATTGAGCAACCGGCGTTTTTTATTACGGGTGAGCTTGATCTAGTCAGTCAATTTGTACCGTTAAGCACTTCATTTATCGATCATATTAAACACAACTATCGGAACTTAATAATGGCTGAAGAACTCCCGAATGTGGGTCATTGGACAGCGGAAGAGGCGCCCGAGGCTGTCAATCGCATTATTCTGCAATTCTTGTCAGGCATCGAACATGGCTAGGCTGACGATGTACTTAGCTTCGCCGCCACGTTGTACCCGAGGGTCCGTCCTCGATGGTCACACCTGCCGCGTTCAGCTCATCGCGAATAGCATCGGCCCGCGAAAAATCCCTGTTCGCTTTGGCATGAGCCCGCTCACCTAACAGTTCAGCGATCACACTTTCTGCCAAGCCATCAGCCCCGGTATCAGAAAACCAATCTGACGGGTCCGCGTTAAAAATACCCAGTGCGAAACCACCTGCTAACAACGCTGACTTTATCTTCTCGCGTTCATCACCCGATGCTTTATTGAGTGCTTTCGCGAGTTTATGTAGCTCGGCGATGGCCAAGGGTGTATTCAAATCATCACACAAGGCGTCAAAAACGGGCGTCTGCTCGATATTACAGGCATCTGCATCAACATCAGCAGTGTTACGCAACGCTAAATAAAAGCTATCTAACGTGGACTGTGCGCTGTCCAATAGATCCTTTGAAAAGTTAAGAGGTGAGCGGTAATGGGCCGACAGCAAAGCAAAACGGAGTGTTTCGCCCGAGTACTGCTCTAGCAGTTCACGAACGGTTCTCACATTGCCCAGCGACTTGGACATCTTTTCTCCGTCCATGTCGACATAGGCATTGTGCATCCAGGTGCCCACAAAGCTACCCCCATAACCGCAACAACTCTGTGCGCGCTCATTTTCGTGATGCGGGAAGATTAAATCCCTTCCACCGCCATGAATGTCAATAGCGTCACCAAGGTGCTGATGAATCATGGCAGAGCACTCCAAGTGCCAACCAGGTCGTCCTCGTCCAAAGGGACTGTCCCAGCCAGGCTCATCATCCAGCGAGGGCTTCCAAATCACAAAATCACCGGGATGGCGCTTGTATGATGCGACCTCAATCCGCGCACCAGCCAACATGTCGTCGAGATGACGCCCGCTTAACTTACCGTAATCCGGCATCGATGTAACATCGAATAGAACGTGTCCATCAGCTTCGTAAGCATGCTTCCGAGAGATCAACCGATCAGCCAGATCCAACATAGCGTCGACATGTAGCGTCGCATGCGGCTCAATCGTCGGACTGAGCGAATTCAACGCGCTCATGTCCTCGCGAAATTTCTGGGCGAATTCCTCTGTAATGTCCGAGATGCCGACACTGCGTTCACGCGCCGCAACAATGATTTTGTCATCTATGTCTGTAATGTTTCGGGCATACGTGACCCGAGGGTACAGCGCCTGCAGAACGCGAAACAAGGTATCGAACACCACAACGGGACGCGCGTTGCCAATATGCGCGAGATTATAGACCGTCGGGCCACAGACATAGACGCGCACATGCTCAGGATCTAAGGGCTCGAAGGCGGACTTCACACCACCTTCGCTGTTGGTTAAAAACAGCTTACTCATGGCTTGTCCAAGTATCGCGAAGCCCAATCACTCTATTGTAAACAGGGGCGCCTGCAGCATGGTCATAACGATCCGCCACAAAATACCCCTCTCGCTCAAACTGAAATCGCGTCTCGGGTTGAACCGAGGCCAACCCCATTTCGACGATACCGCGCGTCACAAGCAATGAGTGCGGATTGATAACGTCGTCGAAATTATCTGCCCTAGAAGGATCCTCAACAGTGAACAGTCGGTCATAGCTCCTAATTTCCGCCTCGACACCTGTTTCGGCATCTACCCAGTGAATGACTCCTTTTGCTTTGACACCGTCATCGGGGTCACCGCCTAGCGTCTGCGGGACAATACTGGCATAGACCTTAATCACCTCGCCTTGGTCGTCAAGCTCGCATCGCTCCGCCTCAATGACGTAGGCGCCACGTAGTCGTACCCTCTTACCCAAAACAAGACGCTTAAACTTCTTATTCGCCTCCTGCCGAAAATCCTCACGATCAATCCAAATGCGCGGGCTCAGTCGAACCTCGCGTTTGCCCATTATCTCGTCGGCCGGATGATTGGGGATCTGCAGGATTTCAGCATCATCGAGATTGGTGAGCTCAAGCGCCAGCGGGTTGAGCACGGCCATTGCTCGGGGCGCTTGCCTATTTAGATCGTTTCTCACGGCACTTTCAAGCATAGCCACATCAACAACACCGTCAGAGCGCGAGGTACCCACCTCCTCGCAGAAATGTCGAAGTGCAGTCGGCGTATATCCGCGGCGACGCATACCTGCGATGGTGGGCATCCTTGGGTCATCCCATCCACTGACGACCCCCGAGTCCACTAGCAGTTTTAGCTTACGCTTGCTGGTGACCGTAAAGTTGACGTTCAACCTGGCAAACTCAAACTGCCGGGGCCGAGATGGCACCGGTAGATTTTCGATGAACCAGTCGTATAACGGTTTGTGGTCCTCAAACTCAAGCGTGCATATCGAGTGAGAAATGCCCTCGATCGCGTCCTCCTGCCCGTGTGCGAAATCATACGTAGGGTAAATTACCCAATCGTCACCGGTCTGATGGTGAGCGACTTTTCGAATACGATACAAAGTTGGATCGCGTAAATTAATGTTGGGCGACGCCATATCAATTTTGGCGCGCAGTACACAGGCACCCTCTTCCATCTCACCCGCTCGCATCGATTCGAATAGCCTAAGATTCTCCTCAATGGGGCGATTTCGATACGGACTATCGCGACCGGCAGTCGTCAGCGTACCTCGGTACTCCCGCGCCTCATCTGCACTCAGATCGCAGACATAGGCTTTCTCCGATTCGATCAGATGGACTGCCCACTCATAAAATTGTTGGAAGTAGCTCGACGCATAGCGCACGTCACCATCCCATTGATAACCGAGCCAAGACACGTCTGATTTAATCGCATCAATAAATCGCTGGCTTTCTTTTTCCGGGTTCGTGTCGTCAAAACGAAGATTGCAGACACCGCCAAACTGCTCAGCCAAGCCAAAATTTACGGTAATCGACTTGGCATGGCCGATATGCAGATAGCCGTTTGGTTCGGGTGGGAAGCGGGTTACTACCCGATCAACGATCCCCGCATTCAAATCGTTCTGAATTTGAGTTCGTAGAAAATTACTGCGGTGTTCGGTATCCATGGGTGACCCTTACTATGAAGACCGGAGTTTACCAATTCGACGAGACCACGTCAGTTTCCAACAACCGTGACAAGCTGGTAGTAATTTACTCGTATGCTTTTGCATGACCTTGTATCATTGCGCGCTTTCCCAGACTAGGTGGTACTGACTATGGCGATGACGCGCGTATTAATGAAAACCCTCTTCGGAGACATAACCCTGGAACTGGACGGCGAAAAAGCGCCGGCGACCGTTGCCAACTTTATCGAATACGCTCAAAGCGGATATTACGACGGCACTATCTTCCACCGCGTCATTAACAATTTTATGATCCAAGGCGGCGGTTTCGATACTGAAATGCAGCAAAAACCGACAAATGCGCCGATCCAGAACGAAGCCAACAATGGTCTTAAAAATAATCGAGGCTCCGTAGCCATGGCACGCACCATGGATCCGCACTCGGCGACTGCTCAGTTTTTCATAAACGTATCCGACAACGATTTCCTTAACTTTTCTGGCGAAAACATGCAGGGATGGGGCTATGCCGTATTTGGCCAAGTGGTCGAGGGCGAGGATGTCTTGGATAAAATCCGAGTCGTGCCAACCGGCAGTCAAGCCGGACATCAGGACGTTCCTACTGACCCCATCGTGATCGAGTCAGTAACGATTATCGCTGACTAGTGGTGTTCACTGGGTACGCTTGACGCGCCATGCCTGTCTCTCTCTTCATAAGCGATTTGCATCTCAGTGACGACACGCCCGACATAGAGCAAGGTCTGTATCGGTTCCTAGAGCGTGAAAAACAAGTCGATCGCTTGTTTTTATTAGGTGATATCTTCGAGGCTTGGATTGGTGACGATGACGACAGCGCGTTAGCTGCGCGATTCGCCACCGTCATGGCAAGACAGGCGTCGCGCGGAACACGTCTTTACTTTATGCGCGGCAACCGAGATTTTTTGGTGGGTCAGGCTTATCTTGCTCGTTTTGGTGCCGAACTCCTCTCTGATCGACTCTGTTTAGAGATTGCCGGGGAGCCCACCTTGCTCATGCACGGAGACCTCCTGTGCACCGATGACATCGACTACTTGGCGTTTCGCGAGCTGGTGCATGACACCAAGTGGCAGACTGAGATGTTGGCAAAACCGCTTGCGGAGCGACGACATCTGGCCCATCAGCTTCGATCTATGAGTAAAGAAGCCGCCAGTAACAAGGCCGAAGACATTATGGACGTCAACGAATCAGCTGTACTCAATGAACTGACAGCACAAGGCGTGTCGAGGCTGATCCACGGCCATACCCACAGGCCGCAAAGACATGCCCTGCCCATTGGTGAACGCATCGTACTGGGTGATTGGACAAAGACGGGATGGTGTTTACGAGAACAGGGGACACGACTGACACTAGAGGAGTTTGTCCTCTAATTAAGCCGGTGGCACACCACTGTGAAATCGAACCTCGGTATCCACACTCTCAATAAGACTCCGCTCGCGCGCACGAAAGTGCTTCAGCCGCTCCTCGACCGTCGCGCTGCTGCCAACAGTCTTGGCTAGGCTAATATAATCGGCAAAATGGCGCGACTCACTCTTCAGCAGCGAGGCGTAAAAATCACTGAGTTCCGTATCTACATGTGGCGCCAGCGCTGCAAAGCGCTCGCAGGACCGCGCCTCTATCAAGGCACCAACGATGAGCGTATCGATCAGTTTGTCGGGTTCTTTTTTACGCATGCCATCCCTCAGGGACTGCGCGTAGCGAGACGCGCTGACAGGCTCATAAGCGATACCACGCCGAGTCATTAACTTCAGCACTTGCTCAAAATGCCTCAATTCTTCTCTGGCGAGCCGAGACATTTTATTTAGAAGCGCAGTATTGTCTGTGTATCGATGCATCAGGCTTAATGCCGTTGCAGCCGCTTTCTTTTCGCAGTTCGCGTGATCAATCATGAGCGTTGGCAAAGCAGATACCGCGGCCTCAATCCATGTTTCGGGCGTGCGACACGGTAAAAAGTCGTAGATAAAGCTTAAGTCGACAGTCTTAGCAGTCATGGCGCGTATCAGCCCTGCTCAAACAGATCGGGTGTCGCCTGATAGCGATCGTAATGTGCCGTGGACAAAATCCAAAAATCTTCATCGATCGCATCTCTGAGTGCTACGAGACTCAGATCGTTCCATGGAGCATGCACTCGGAAGCCGTATTTGTCAGGATTTCTTATCTGACCCGCGCCAGCCTTAAGCAGTTGAAACAGCCAACAGTACTCATCGTGCGCCGCCGTGTAGCGAACCTGTTGCGTGTCCAGCTGCCACTGCAACAAAGCGCGGTCCGTCACCGTACATTTGTGAGAACACGCTTGCGATAAAAACGACGAAAGCCGTTTATCTACAAAGCGTTTCTCGTCTTGACTGTAGCCGTTCCAGTGAATTACCTCGTGGCTAAATCGCTTACACCCGCGACAGACACTATCGCCTATGCCAGTGGAACAAACCCCGATACAGGGAGTCTTGATCGTGTTTTGAGACGATAATGATGTGGTTGCGCGCGACATGACGCGAGAGTCTAGGATAAACATCGTATGAATGCACAGAATTGATCGAATCGCTGTCGACATAGTTGGTCACAAGTTATAATCGCGCCACTAAGATCCGAGCGCCCTATCTGGGGGCAATAAAACGATTCTGGGGAAGAGGAATATTTTGTGCTTGAAACATATCGCCAACACGTAGCTGAACGAGCTGCCATTAACATCCCACCAAAGCCACTATCGCCACAACAAGTCGCTGAGCTTATTACACTGCTAAAAAATCCGCCTGAAGGCGAGGAACAATACCTCGTAGATCTTATTTCAAATCGAGTTCCGCCCGGCGTAGACGAAGCAGCCTATGTCAAAGCAGCATTCCTCTCTGACATCGCACTAGGAAACGTTGATTGCGTGTTAATCGATAAAATAACAGCCGTTGATTTGCTCGGTGATATGCATGGTGGCTACAACATTGAAACGCTGGTCTCGCTACTTAAAGATGATGAACTCGGAGACCACGCCGTCGACGAGCTGAAGCACACGTTACTGATGTTTGACGCGTTTTACGATGTAGCTGCGATGGCAAAAGAGGGTAATACCCGAGCACAATCCGTCATGCAGTCGTGGGCAGATGCTGAGTGGTTTACGAAGCGCGAACAGTTACCTGAGTCACTGAAGATGGTGGTCTTTAAGGTGACTGGGGAAACCAATACCGATGATCTGTCACCCGCACCCGATGCGTGGTCGAGACCCGATATACCGCTACATGCGAGGGCCATGTATAAAATGCCCAGAGACGGTCTAGAGCCCCTAGAAGTAGGCAAGGCTGGGCCGATGGCGCAGATTGATGCAGTCAAGGCAACAGGGCTGCCTGTTGCGTTTGTAGGCGACGTTGTCGGCACTGGATCCTCACGAAAATCAGCCGCAAACAGTGTTCTTTGGTACTTTGGCAACCCTGTCAAAGGCGTGCCGAACAAACAGATGGGCGGCGTCTGTATCGGCGGTAAAATAGCGCCAATCTTCTACAACACCATGGAAGATGCGGGTGCTCTTGTGTTTGAAGCACCTGTCGAGCAAATGGGCATGGGCGATGTCATTGATATACGCGTGTACGATGGACAGGTGCTTAATGAGGCGGGAGAGGTCATATCTGAATTTGATCTTCGCTCTGATGTATTACTGGACGAAGTTCGTGCCGGCGGACGTATCAATCTCATTATCGGTCGAGGTCTTACTGCCAAAGCAAGAGAAGCACTCGGCCTTGAAGAGAGCCCGCTTTTCCGAAAACCTGAAACACCAGATGCGACAGACGCTGGATTTACCTTGGCGCAAAAAATGGTTGGGCGCGCATGTGGGGTGGATGGAATACGCCCAGGCACCTACTGCGAACCTAAAATGACAACGGTCGGCTCACAAGACACCACGGGGCCCATGACGCGTGACGAGTTACAGGATCTGGCGTGTTTGGGCTTTTCAGCCGATCTCACGATGCAGTCCTTCTGCCATACGGCGGCCTATCCTAAGCCCGTTGACATCGACACACAGCACTCCCTCCCCGACTTTATCCGTAATCGCGGTGGCGTCTCTCTCCGTCCGGGTGATGGCATCATCCACAGCTGGCTAAATAGGATGCTGCTGCCGGATACAGTGGGCACCGGCGGGGATTCACACACGCGATTCCCGCTGGGAATCTCGTTTCCCGCAGGATCTGGCCTAGTTGCCTTCGCGGCAGCCACTGGCGTCATGCCGCTGGATATGCCGGAGTCAGTGCTGGTGCGTTTCAAGGGTGACATGCAGCCAGGCGTCACGCTACGTGATCTTGTACACGCAATTCCCTACTACGCCATTCAAGAAGGGCTTCTTACCGTCGAGAAAAAAGGAAAGAAGAACATCTTCTCTGGCCGTGTACTTGAAATTGAAGGACTCGAGGATCTGACAGTAGAGCAAGCATTCGAACTGTCTGATGCATCCGCCGAGCGATCTGCAGCCGGCTGCACTATTAAGCTTTCCGAGAGTACGATTGGTAATTATCTGCGCTCCAATGTCGTTCTGTTGCGCTCCATGATTGCGGAGGGGTATGGCGATGCTCGCACCCTAGAGCGTCGGGTGCGTAACATGGAAACATGGCTTGAAACTCCCGAGCTGCTGCAAGCCGATGAAAACGCTGAGTACGCCGCGGTTATCGAGATCGACCTCGCTGACATTAAGGAGCCCATTGTCTGTGCTCCCAATGATCCAGACGATGCCCGGCTCCTGAGTGATGTTGCGGGTGACGAAGTCAACGAGGTATTCATCGGCAGCTGCATGACGAATATTGGACACTTCCGAGCGACGGGCAAACTGCTCGATCAACACTCAGGTGGTGTTGCTGCGCGCATGTGGATTTGCCCTCCGACGCGTATGGACGAGCACCAGCTGATGGAGGAAGGCTATTACGCCATATTCGGAAGAGCAGGCGCACGAACGGAAATGCCCGGGTGTTCACTTTGTATGGGCAACCAGGCGCGCGTCGCGCCTAAATCCACAGTGCTATCGACCTCGACTCGGAACTTTCCAAATAGGCTTGGCGAAGGTGCAAACGTCTATCTTACCTCCGCGGAGCTCGCGGCCGTAGGTGCGATTCTGGGTCGACTTCCCACGCCGGAAGAGTATTTGTCCTATGCTGATAAATTGGATTCGATGTCGGCAGAGATCTACCGATACATGAACTTTGACGAAATAGTGCGATTCCAAGCGCTTGCAGAAGATGGTCAACGCATAGCGGCGACTCTGATTGACGAGGTCGCCTAGCGGTATCATTGGTTTAAACCTGTTTCTAAAGCGCCCTGTTGGGCGTTTTTTTTAGCCGTCCACTTGGCGTTTATGTCCTAAATCGCAATTGTGGTTCTATCTGGCCGCTCTACTCGAGGGTAATCAAACATCCGATGAATCCGTCGGACAAAGGGTCGTTGGGCAGATAGGTCGATAGATCGGTAGACGGCTCAATCAGTCAATACGTTGATTCCTAGGCCAGTGGAATCCCGAGCAAACGGCACCGTTATTCCATAAGGGCGTATCCTGTAAGAACATATCCTACAAACCCATTGCAGCGAAGCCTCGCTCGCAGTCTCGCTGCAAATCAGCACCGTCCTCGAGACCCACAGCGATACGAATTAAGCCCTCTGTAATGCCGGCAGCCCGCTTTTGCTCATCGCTTAGTCGGCCATGAGTGGTCGACGCCGGATGACAAATCGTTGTCTTAACATCACCTAAGTTGGCCGTAAGTGACATTAGCCTGACACCATTAATAAATTTCCAGGCCTGTGAGCGAAATCCCGCGACTTCAAATGACAGCACACCACCAAACGCCGACTGTTGCGTCGCGGCAAGACTGTGATCGGGATGAGACACCAGCCCACAATAATTAACATTCACAACGGCGGGATGCTTCTCAAGCCACTCAGCAAGCGCCTGGGCCCGCTCGCTGTGAGCATTCATCCTTAACTGCAGAGTTTCTAGGCCCTTACTGAAAATCCAGGCATTAAACGGACTCATGGAAGGTCCGCAAACCCGGACAAACGCCCGCACATCAGTCATCAGACTGTGCGTTCCGACCAGAGCCCCTCCAAGAACACGTCCCTGGCCGTCAAGATACTTCGTTGCAGAGTGCATGACGACATCGGCACCCAACTCCAGGGGACGCTGTAACGCGGGTGTGCAAAAGCAATTATCGACTGCCAGTAAAGCGCCCACTGAGTGCGCGACTTCTGCAATCCGGCGGATATTACCGACTTCACACAACGGATTAGACGGTGTTTCGCAAAAGAATAGTTTGGTGTTAGTGCGCGCAGCGCGCTCCCACTCCTCAAGTTCACGAAGGGCAACAAACGTGACGGAAATATCTAGCTTACTCAATACGTTATTAAATAAACCTACAGTGCTTCCGAATACATCACGCGAGCAAACAACATGATCACCTGCTTTCAGAACCGTTAAACAAAGTGTGAGTATCGCGGCCATACCTGAGCTAGTAGCGACACATTCTTCGCCCCCCTCCAGAGCAGCCAATCGACGCTCAAATACCGACACGGTGGGGTTCGAGAAGCGCGAGTACGTATGCCCCTCCCGCTCGCCTGAGAACGTAGCTGCAGCTTGTTCCGCCGATTCAAAGATAAAACTCGAGGTTGCATAGATTGGATCGGAATGCTCTTGCTCCGAACCCGGTGTTAAACCTTCACGAATAGCCAGCGTTGCAAATCCCGCCGTGCTTAACCACTCTTTTGCCACTCACTAACTCCGGTTATGCAGACCAATCAACGCACCGTCTGCGCGATCTACCACACTGTCTGATCTGGCATCACTAAGTCCCGTCAGATAAGCGTCATCGATCTGACCCGTTTGATATTGCCCATCAAAGACAGACAATTCAAAACCGTCCACCAGTGAATTACCTTCGCGAGAGCACTCAATCAAATCGTCAATATCTTGATAGATAAGCCAATCCGCCCCAATGTGCTGCGAAACCTCATCAATTGTCCGGCCATGTGCCACCAGCTCTGAGGCTGAGGGCATGTCTATGCCATAAACGTTTGGATATCGGACAGGCGGAGCCGCTGACGCAAAGTAAACTTTTTTTGCGCCCGAGTCTCGAGCCATCTCGATAATTTGCTGACACGTCGTCCCACGAACTATCGAGTCATCCACCAAGAGCACCGACTTCCCCTCAAACTCTAGCGGCACGGGGTTCAGTTTCTGTCGGACCGACTTCCGACGCTGCGTCTGCCCCGGCATAATGAACGTACGACCAATGTATCGGTTCTTCATGAAGCCTTCTCTAAACTTCACCCCTAGTTCATGAGCCAAAGCCTGACCGGCCACCCGGCTTGTGTCAGGAATCGGAATTACCACGTCTATATCGTGGTCCGGCCGTTCGCGCATAATCTTGTGCGCGAGGCGCTCTCCCTGCCTCATTCGTGTCTTGTAAACCGAGATACCGTCCATTAATGAGTCTGGACGGGCAAAGTAAACATGCTCAAAGATACAGGGCATGAGCTTCGGGTCCGAGGCACATTGACGTCGAGACAACTCACCTGAAGCGTCGATGAAGATGGCCTCCCCCGGATCAACATCGCCAATCAGGCGATACCCGAGCACGTCGAGAGCCACGCTCTCCGACGCCACCATATAGCACTTATGCTCGTCGAGTGTCTTAACACCCACCACTAAGGGCCGAATACCATTAGGGTCCCTGAACGCGACCAAACCAACGTTAGCAATCATGGCGACTGCTGCGTAGCCGCCCTCGCAGCGCGTGTGAAGCGTGGTGATTGCATTGAAGACGTCATCGGCAGCTGGAATGAGCTTGCCCTGGCGCTGTAATTCATGGGCGAATACGTTCAGAAGGACCTCAGAATCACTGTCCGTATTGAGGTGTCGTAAATCCGTTTGATAAAGTTCTTCCGAGAGTGTTTTGGAGTTTGTTAGATTTCCGTTATGAGCGAGCGCAATACCGTAGGGCGAGTTGACGTAAAAGGGCTGTGCTAGTGCTGAGCCGGAACTGCCTTGCGTCGGATATCGGGTATGTCCTAAACCAAAGTTACCGGCAAGCTGAGCCATGTTGTCCGGCTGAAAAACATCGCGCACCAGGCCCTCGCCCTTGCGCTGCAGAAACTGTCCTTTATGGCATGTCATTATTCCCGCAGCGTCTTGCCCACGATGCTGGAGCATTGTCAGGGCATCGTAAATATCCGCTGCCACACTCTCGTTTGATGAAATTCCCACCACACCACACATGTGATTCGCTCCTAAAGCATCTTGCCACTGGTAATTGCTTCATCTACTAACGGCGCAGCATCTCCGCTAACGACATCGTCAAAGTTGTCAGCCAACCAGTCGGCGACAACCTCGATATGGACAATAAGTTCAGACTCATCCAGAAGTGCGTCTTCAGAATCAGGCAGCAAGACCTTGAAACCCAGCGTGACAATCGCGGCAATGACCATGCCACGCGCCACACCAAATCCGGCTCCCAATAAACGATTGCCAAAGTTCAGGCCAGGCTGACGCAGCTGGCTCGAAAGCCACCGCCCTACTCGACCAAAAAGAAACACAACGGCTAAAAAGATAAGGCCCCACGAGGCAAGGTATCGAAATGATCGATCGTCAATGAGGTCTATCAGTGTCTCCGATAACGGTAGCGCCAGAATATTTGCCAAGACAAAAGCGCCAATCCAGCCTAAAAATGAAGTGGATTCTCGAGCGAAACCCCGGCCCGCACCAAACAGTGCTGACACCAAAATAATACCGACTACGATCCAATCAAACTGATTAAACTGCTCAGCCATATCCATGATTGACTCTCCCATTCGGCTTACTGCACCCCGAACCTTACGATTGATGATTGGACCCCGTAATAAGCGTCAATCTCAGACCGAACGTCGAGTAAACGCTGCACCTGCATTTTGGGACCGATTCGCACTTGGTAAACCCTCTTACCGGCTATGGTAACAGGGGAGACGTAGGCTTTGTGGCCTTTATTTCGGAGTTCTGATGCTATTTGGTCCGCTCGGTCCTGTGTGCTAAACGTAGCAACCTGCAATTCCCAGCTAATAGGCAATCCTTGCGCATCGAACTCCGTTCTTTCGAGCGCCGCGGTTTGTCTAGACGGTTTAAAGTCTGCTGGCAATAGCGTTTCGGTAACGCTCGGTGATGCGATATCAATTGGCTGCTCAACTGATGGCGGTGCGGTCGGGATGGTAGGCAGTGAGCTAGGATCAACTTTTTGCAGATCAGGCTCGCGTCGTTCCGATATGACAATTTGAGGTCTTGGTGGCATCTCCAGGACTGGCAATTCGACGTTTTCCTCTGTCTCCGGCACCACAAACACGATGGGCCAAAAGATAACAGCGATAGCAATCAACACAACAAATCCGACAACTCGTTGGCTTATCATTTCAGAGTTTCCGCTTGCTCTACGCGCTCACGCTCAAGCCTGCTCATACCTTGACCAACGGTGAAAAAAGAGCCAAAGATCAGCAGTCGCCCCTGATCATTCAGCTGAATCAGGGCCCGCTGCCACGCTGATTCAAATGAGGGCTCAACGTACACAGGCGCTCGGATATAGCGCGCTAGCACATCGGGCAACTGCCCTCTTTCACCACCGATACCCGACGGTAAAACCCACTCGTCGACCACTTGTTCGAGATGTCGCACCATCGCCCCGGCATCTTTATCCGCCATGACTGCAAAAATAGCCACAGTGTGCTTACGTTGCTGATCATCCGACAAAAAATGCTCCAGCTCCGATGCGGCATCCGGATTATGTGCCACGTCCAAAATGACTTCGATACGGCCATACTGGAGACGCTCGCGGCGACCTTTGAGCACCACCCGCCGCATGGCAGAGGCAACGAGATCTGAGTCAGTTTTGATTTTTAACGCGTCCATAGCCGCCAATCCTGCCGCAGCATTAAGCGGTAAGACACCCTCTCGGACCTGCCATTCAAATTCCGATCCATCCAGTCCACAATAAACCCAATTATCAAATCGATAATCTCTGCCCGCTGCAATCTCAATGGCGCCGATTCGCATCAGTTCTTCGCTTACTGCGGCTGGCGCATTCGCATCCGCAACAATGCAGGGCCGACCCTCGCGACCGATGCCGCACTTCTCAACCGCAATAGTCTGCACATCCGACCCAAGCCACTCTTGATGATCAAGCCCGATCGCCGTAACGATTGAGACATTAGCATCGATAATATTGACAGCATCTAAACGTCCACCAAGTCCTACTTCAAGGAGTTGGTAGTTGACACCCAGCATCTTGAATATCCACAGTGCCGCCAAGGTATTGAATTCAAAGTAAGTCAGCGAGATTGACCCTCGGGCCTCGTCAATTGCTTGAAAAGCATTAACAATAATCTCGTCTGCAACCTCCCGCCCATCGACCCGAATACGTTCGTTATAACGGACTAGGTGTGGTGAGGTGAACGCTCCCACTGGCAAGCCGCTCGCTACTAAGATTGCCTCCATCACCGATACAGTCGAGCCCTTCCCATTGGTACCCGCTACCGTAACTGTGATTATGTTGCTGTCGAGAAGATCAAGCCTCGAAGCCACATCGCGACAACGGTCGAGACCAAGGTCAATCGCAGTTGGATGCAGCAACTCCAGCCGCCGCAACCATACATCTAGAACAGATAAGCTCACTCGCTGTTACTTAGGACGCCAGTTTGGTGTGGGTGAACTTAGACAGCACGCGCGCTAACGTATCACGCATATCGGCTCGTGGAATGATCATGTCTATGGCGCCGTGCTCCAGTAGAAACTCGCTGCGCTGGAAGCCGCGAGGGAGCTTTTGCCGAATAGTTTGTTCGATGATGTTGGGGCCCGCAAATCCGGCTCTCGCATCCGGTTCTGCAACGTTAATATCACCCAGCAGCGCCAAAGACGCTGACACACCGCCGTAAATGGGATCAGTCATTACTGACACATAGGGCACGCCTGCCGCTTTCATTCGCTCGATTACGGCTGACGTCTTTGCCATCTGCATCAGTGAAATCAGCGCCTCTTGCATGCGGGCACCGCCCGATGCAGCAAAACAGACTAGGGGAATACCGTTTTCTAGTGCAACACCTGCAGCCCGGGTAAACTTTTCACCAACTGCGTACCCCATGGAGCCACCGTGAAAGTTAAACTCAAAGGCGACTGCTACTACGTCTAAGCCATGAAGCGAGCCTCGAAACGCAATAATCGCGTCTTTCTCTCCGGTGCTTTTCTGCGCTGCGGTCAACCGGTCTCGATACCGCTTTTTGTCTTTAAACTTTAACCGATCTATCGTCTCTAAACTCGGGAACAGCTCGGTTCGACCGCCTTCGTCTAAAAACAAGTCCAGTCGCTTGCGCGCGGTAATGCGCATGTGATGATCGCACTTGGGACACACCTCGGCATTGCGCTCTAGATCGGGACGATAAAGTACTGCTTCGCACTTCAAACACTTGCGCCATAACCCTTCAGGTACATTGGCCTTTTGGTCGCCATCGGCTTTCCGCACACCTGCGGGGATGATTTTGTCAATCCAGCTCATGTCAATTCCCTGCGCCACTCACGGCCACATACGCTTTTGCGCAGTATACGGCGATGACAGTCTTAGTTGGAAGTTGCCAAATTTACGCCAGTGCGGATATTGGAGATCAACGAATGTGCACTGCTAATCGCCGTCGCGTCGCTCTGGTGACGTGCAAAGTCACCAGCAACCAAGTCTACTAATGCACTGCCTACAACGACCGCATCGGCACATCGAGACACGGTCGCTGCTGTATCAGCATCCTTGATACCAAACCCAACCGCAATGGGAAGATCTGTGTGCTGCCTGATGGTCTGTAGGTGGCGCTCTACCGCCTCGGTATCCAAGTGACCCGCACCCGTAACGCCCTTCAGCGCGACGTAGTAAATAAACCCACTAGCCTGCGCGGTGATGGTAGCCACCCGCACATCGCTTGTTGTGGGCGAGATCAGAAATATGTTGTCGATATGATGACGCTGTAACTCCGTATTCATTGCGTCGACCTCCTCTGGGGGTAAGTCAACCGTGATCAGCCCATCAATGCCCGCATCAGCGCAGGCATCAGCAACTACGGTGTAACCTTGGCGTTCTAGTGGATTTGCATACCCCATGAGAATCAACGGCGTCTTGCTATCCGTTGCTCGAAATTGCTTCACCAGGGCTAAAGTGGAGCGCAGGCTTGTCCCGCCCGCAAGCGCCCTTTCATGGCCCTTTTGTATCGTCGGCCCCTCGGACATAGGATCAGAGAATGGCACGCCGATTTCGATAACATCCGCCCCGGCGTGTACCAAACTATGCATCAACGGCACCGTCAGCGCTTCGCTCGGGTCGCCAGCTACCAAATAGGGTATGACCGCGCAACGCTTGTCGCGACGCAAATCATCAAACAAAGGCCCCAGCCGCGACATCAAAGCGCTCCTAAATCAATACCGTCTATTTCAGCGACTGTCAGTATATCCTTATCACCGCGCCCCGATAGATTAACGATGATGTGCTGATCGGGCGTCATTTTGGCTGCTAACTTCTCCGCATAGGCTAGTGCGTGCGCCGTCTCCAGAGCGGGCATTATGCCTTCCACTCGAGTGACGCGGTGAAATGCGGTCAGAGCTTCAGTATCCGTGGCAGCCACATAGTTTACGCGCCCGATATCTTTCAACCAGGCGTGCTCTGGACCCACACCGGGGTAATCAAGGCCTGCGGATACAGAATGCGTATGCATGATCTGACCATCTTCATCCTGCATAAGGTATGTGCGGTTTCCGTGAAGAATGCCTGGAATGCCAGCACTCAGGGGGGCCGCGTGCTCTCCTGTCTCAACGCCTTTACCACCGGCCTCAACACCGTACATCGCAACGCCATTGTCTTCCAAAAAGGGGTGGAAGAGACCGATCGCGTTAGAGCCGCCACCGACGCAGGCGACGAGCGCATCGGGTAGCTTTCCTGTCATCGCCAACGACTGAGCGCGCGCCTCTCGACCAATCACACTCTGGAAGTCTCTCACGAGCATCGGATAGGGATGCGGACCTGCAACCGTTCCAATAATATAAAACGTATTGTCGACATTCGTTACCCAGTCACGCAACGCCTCATTCATGGCATCTTTGAGTGTTCGGGAGCCAGACGTTACCGGCACCACTTCTGCGCCCAGTAATTTCATTCGATAGACATTTAATGCCTGCCTTCTGACGTCCTCTTCACCCATGAATACGTGGCACTCAAGACCAAGTCGAGCCGCCACAGTTGCCGTAGCGACACCGTGCTGCCCTGCACCCGTCTCGGCTATAACACGCGGTTTACCCATGTGCTTCGCTAGCAGGGCCTGCCCAATCGTATTGTTTACCTTGTGAGCACCGGTGTGATTTAAATCCTCGCGCTTTAGATAAATACGACCACCGCCAATCATGTCAGACCAGCGCGAGGCCTCGTATAAGGGTGAGGGTCGCCCTACATAGTGAGCCAGATCCAGATCAAACTCTCGCAAAAAATCAGGATCGTCTTTGAGCTCGTTATACAGATCCTCCAATTCAGCGAGCGCAAACATCAGTGTTTCAGCGACAAATTTTCCGCCGTATGGACCAAATCGTCCGTGTGCATCGGGTACCTGTGCGTATAGCTCGGGATTGATTTCAATTGTCATGTAGTAGTTCCTCACCTGCACGCTTCGCTGCTGCAACAAAGCGCCGCACAGAGTCGTGATCTTTAATTCCGGGTTTAGCCTCAACGCCGCTACTCACATCAACAGCATCTGGCTGCGCTATTCTAATCGCTTTCTTAACGTTTTCAGTGTTTAGACCACCCGCAAGCACGCGATAACCAACATTTTTTTTGGGCATTTTGGTCCAATCGAACGACTGCCCGGTGCCACCGTAGTCACCAGCAACAGCAGTATCGAATAAATACGCGCGAGCCTCTTGGTGCTCATCCATCGTTTTTTGCATAGTGCTCGATGAAGATACAGGAACACATTTAACATAGGGTCGAGCGAATTGACTGCAAAATACGGCAGACTCGCTTCCGTGAAACTGTATTTGAGAAACCGGCACCTGGCTCAAAACACGATGAACCTCAGCCTCTGTGGGATCCACAAAAAGGGCATTGATCGATATATAGGGTGATACCGCATGGGCAATAGATGTCGCCGTATCCAGTTCGATGTAACGCTTACTGCCGCGAAAAAAAATGAGACCGATGGCATCGGCCCCCGCCAAATCCGCAGCAAGCGCATCGGCGACAGTCGTAATCCCGCATATTTTTACACGCATCAGCTTCGCCTAGACTGCAAAGCGCGAGAGTGTATCAAACCTTGTGAGATAAAAATGCAGGTCCGTCGGGGCTCGGTGGCACACCACACTCACGTGGATAGTCGACCGAAACGAGATATAAACCCGCGGGACTTGCCGTATCACCCGAGCGTGCCCTGTCCGCCCCTAAAAAAACAGTCTGAAACCATTCTTGCGATCTTAGTCCAGCACCCACCAACAGCAGGCTGCCTGCAATATTGCGGACCATGTGGTGAAGAAACGCGTTAGCTGTCACATCAATAATCACGAAGTCGTTGCTGCGCTCTACTTGAATAGACGTTACATGACGCCAGGGTGTGCTCGACTGGCAACTTGCCGCTCGAAACGCACTGAAGTCATGTTCACCCAATAATATTTGCGCTGCAGTGTTCATCGCATCCGCACTGAGGGGCCGCCGGTACCAAGTCACCAACCCCGCCATTTGAGCCGGTCGCGTTGGCGTATTCGAGATAATGTATCGGTATCGCCTCGACTCAGCGCTAAATCGCGCGTGAAACTCACCTGTCACCGTGCCGCCCCAATGAATAGAGACAGAAGGCGGCAACGCGCTGTTCCCACCCAAAACCCAAGACTTCACACTTCGACCTACGGGATCATCAAAATGGACAATCTGACCGGTAGCATGCACACCTGTATCAGTCCGCCCAGCACAGTGCGTCCGAATTTGTTGATTTGCTACGCTACTAAGCGCGGTTTCCACTGTTTCTTGGACCGTGGGAACCGCTAGCCGAGTTTGAGCCTGCCAGCCACTAAAAGGGCGTCCATCGTACTCCACACGAAGAGCGAGACGCGTACCGGGCTCGAGCCCCTCGTCGCTGAACGCCCGCTCAGCGCTGAACGCCGACTCATCACTTAACGCCAACGTGACTTACTCGAGGCTTTCCAGTAACGACTGCGCACGTTGACGCTGTGCAGCATCACCAGCCGACAGCGCGGTTTGAAGTAGTTCCGATGCGCCTACTTTGTCACCCATATCAATATACGCCAGCGCCAGTTCAAGAGCGGTTTCAGCAGGATCATCGGCGTCGCCCGACGACGCAGCACTGCCAGCACCCAGTTCCGGCTGTGTAGTCTCGGCCTCTTGAAATTCAAGGTCCAAGGACATGTCCATGGTGACCGTTGACTCATGGCTGTCATCAGTCGTTTCGCCAGCCAGCTCACGACCCCCCGCGTCGCCCTCAAGTGGCGTCGCATGAGCCTGTATCCTCGATCTGGCAGCATCTAGCGCGCCAGTAGCATTCGTCGCTTCAATGAGTGATAACAATTCAGTTGCCTCATCCACTCGATCGAGCGACAAGTAGATATCGAGCATTTTAAGCAGCCCTGTCGCGTTGTCTGGCTCAGCGGCAGAGGCTGCTTCAAGGGTATCGAGCGCGTGCTGATGTCGCCCGTATGCAACATAAATATCGGCTTCAGCCACGGCGTCAGCCAAAGACTGATCGGAGGCATACCCTGTTAGAAGAGACTCCCCGTAACCCCGCTCAGAAGCCATCCGAGCAGATTCGCTACCGGATGGAGAATCTCCCGTCGGTACCGGTAAAAGCTCATCCAGACTACTTCCCATGATCGACTTGACCGGCGGACCAAGCTCATCATCTTCCGATCCAGCGACGCTAAAAAGTCGTTTCCTACTTAGCCACGCTAATACCCCGACCACAAGAAGCACAATCATCCAAAACCCAGTCGAGACAATGGTTGAGAACGTTCCTTCACTCGGACTCACATCGGTAGATACGCTGTCATCAGCCGGCATCCCGACTTCAGACGAACTAATGCGCAAGGGACGCTGGGCCAACTCGGCTGACAGGCGCGCGATTTCTTGGTCTTTGTCGGTCACCACGTTTTGTAGTTCGGTAAGCTGCGCACTGAGTGCGACCAGTCGAGATTCTATGGCGGCGAGATCAGAGCCGGCACCCTCAGTAGGCGTACTTTCGGGAACAGCGGTCTCGGCAGATACTGCGGACATTGTCTCGCTATTTTGGCTTAGTGTGGAGCCATCCCCGTCATCACCGACCGGAAGCAACTCGTTATCAGCAACGATTCGCAACCCACGAGCAGAGGGCGAGCGCCAACGCTCCCATTCAGCTGCCACTTCGCGACTCGCGCTTTTTACGTCCGGAATAGTCGAAAAATCAGTTGGCAGGGTCAACAGGACGCCCGCCCTGATACCGTTGATATTATCCCTGAGAAACGACGCCGGATTTGCCGCTTTGATCGCGAGCATCATTTGATCGACAGTGATGTTAGAGGGCTTAAATGCAGCTGCGATCGCACCCAATGTGTCATTGGGCGACACGCGATATTCACCGGCCGCATCGCGTCTCACAACCGGATCGTTTGCCAATACTGAAGTACGAGTGCCTGCAGCGATAGCGTTACTCGGGGGCAAATCCAAAAGAACCGTGTATTCACGCAATACTCGGCCTTCTGGCCACTTCAATTCAAGCAAGAAGCTCATATAAGGCTCAGTGACGGGCTCTCGCGTCAACACCTCTATGATGGGCCGTGCTGGATTGGCGAAATTGGGCTTAAAAGATAAGACTGAAAGCGAGTAGTGCCGCTCGAGTCCTAAGCGATCGAAGTCTGCGCTTGATGCCAACCCAATGAGCACCTCAGTCTCTGACAAGCTTTCCGGCCGAAGCACCTCGATAGTCGCTTGCAGTGGATCGTTTATAAACGACTCGACTGTAATATCACCCAGCCCAATTGCCTGCGTCTTCTGGGCAAGCAGAAACAGCAGAAAAAAAGCGCCTAACGACCGCGAGGATTTCATAGCCAACCATCGATAACCCTTGAACTCTCATCTTAACCCCAGCGACAGAAAGTTGTCAGAGGTAATTTGTAATTAGCGCTTCCGCTATCTGCACCGAGTTTAGTGCCGCGCCCTTGCGAAGATTGTCTGCGACAATCCACAGATTAAGGCCACGATCACAGCTAATATCGGCGCGAATACGACCGACGAATACCGCGTCTGCACCCGCACCCTCGCCAACGGCTGTCGGATAGCCGCCATCGGCGTGCTCGTCAAGCACCGTCACACCTGGCGCCACCGCCAACACGTCTCTCGCCTGAGCTGCTGACATAGGCTCACGCAGCTCTATATGCACGGCTTCGGAATGCCCGTGAAAAACAGGCACCCGAACACATGTTGGATTTACCGCGATCGAGTCATCCTCCAGAATCTTCTGCGTCTCCCAGACCATTTTCATCTCTTCACGCGTATACCCATTCTCCTGAAACGTGTCGATGTGTGGTAGCGCGTTAAATGCGATCTGCTTGGGATACACCTTGGCCGTGGCCGGCTGCCCGTTCAGTAGTCTCGCTGTCTGTCCCGCTAGTTCCTCAATGGCTGACTTACCGGTTCCGCTAACGGCTTGATAGGTAGCAACATTGATTCGAGTGATGCCGACTGCATCATGGATCGGCTTCAAGGCCACGAGCATTTGAATCGTCGAGCAATTTGGATTGGCGATAATGTTGGTTTCCGAATACCTACCAATAGCATGCGCATTGACCTCGGGTATCACCAATGGAATAGCATCCTCTCGTCTGAAGTGTGAGGTGTTATCAATGACAATACATCCCGCAGCGGCGGCCTTCGGCGCGTATTCGGCGCTAATATCGCCCCCAGCAGAGAACAATGCGATATGAACGTTTGAAAAATCAAAGTCCGCGAGATTTTGCACAGTAAGGCGTTTCCCACCAAACGACATCGTCGAACCTGCTGACCGCTCGGAGGCGAGCAGATAGAGATCACCCACGGGGAACCTTCTCTCCCCCAGTAATTCAAGGAGGACTTCTCCCACCGCACCCGTTGCACCCACTATGGCAACGTTATAACTCTTCACAACATCTCTCCTCGATTAGGCTAGGGTAGAAATCGCGGCCACTACCGCGTCACCCATGGTCTGCGTAGTGACGAACTCTGATTCCTTACCCGAAATATCCGCAGTCCTGAGTCCACTATCGAGAACATGCTCAACTGCTTTTTCAATGAGATCAGCGGCCTCGCTTTGATCGAGCGAGTAGCGAAACAGCATCGCAGCTGACAGAATCGTCGCAAGCGGGTTGGCCTTGCCTTGACCCGCTATATCGGGTGCGGATCCATGCACTGGCTCGTAAAGACCCCGAGAATCTGCGTTAAGCGATGCTGAGGGCAACATGCCGATAGACCCTGTCAACATTGCCGCGGTATCTGACAGGATATCGCCAAACAAGTTACCTGTGAGAAGGACATCAAACTGCTTCGGCGCTCGCACCAATTGCATAGCGGCGTTATCGACATACATGTGACTTAGCTCAACATCAGGATAGTCTGAGGCCAGCTCAGATACGACATCGCGCCACAGCATGGTTACCTCGAGAACGTTTGCCTTGTCCACAGAGCACAGCCGACCACCTCGCTTTTGCGCGAATTGAAACGCCAATCTCGCAATGCGGCGGATCTCAACCTCGTCATATACGTCAGTATTAAAGCCTTTTCTGATGCCCGCTGTAGAGGTCTCAATACCTCTGGGCTGACCGAAGTAAATCCCTCCTGTCAGCTCTCTGACAATAAGGAGATCAAGACCCGCCACGAGCTCTGGCTTTAAGCTTGACGATGCTGCGAGCTGAGGAAACAAAAGTGCAGGTCGGAGATTACAGAACAAATCTAAATCCGCTCGGATCGCCAGCAAGCCGCGCTCCGGCCTTGCACTAGCGGGCAAAACATCCCATTTCGGTCCGCCGACCGCACCCAGCAATATGGCATCTGCGCTTTTCGCAAGCGTTTGAGTGCTCGATGGATACGGGTCTCCTTGTCTGTCGATGGCAATACCACCTAGATCAGCAGAGTCGAATTCCAACTGAAGGCCGAACTGGGCGGAGACCGCTTCCATGACGCGCTGGGCCTGTGAGACGACCTCGGGTCCGATCCCATCGCCCGGGAGTAACAGAACACGATAGGCCATCAGACCTTGATCTCACTGAATAGCCAAGGTCGAGCCTGCCTATGCTTTGCTTCAAAGGCGCTTATGGCCGATTCACGCTGTAGCGTAATTCCAATATCGTCCAACCCTTCCAGCAGGCATTGTCTGCGGAAAGGATCAACCGAAAACGTCGCGCTTGACCCGTCAGGCAGGACAACCTGCTCTGCTTCAAGATTGACTGTCAGACTCAACACTTGCCCCTCATTTAGCTGATCGAACAAGGCGTTAATAACTGCCTCGTCTAGCTCTACAGGCAATAGACCACTTTTGTAGGCGTTATTTTTAAATATGTCGGCAAAACTTGGAGCAACAACACAGCGAATACCATACTCCACTAGGGCCCATACCGCGTGCTCTCGACTCGAGCCACAGCCAAAATTTTCCCGCGCAAGAAGAATGGAGGCATTCGAAAATTCTGACTTATTCAACGAGAATGTTGGATCCAAGCGACGCGCTGCGTCAGGGCTGGCTTCATCAAATGCTTCTATATAACGCAGTTCATCAAACAAATTCGGACCGAACCCCGTTCGTTTGATCGACTTCAGAAACTGCTTAGGAATAATAAGGTCGGTATCGACATTACTCCGATCGAGCGGAACCACCCATCCATCATGTATTGTAAACGCCTGCATTATAGGGACTCCAACTGCGAAGGATCGGTAAAACGGCCAGTAATAGCCGCTGCCGCAGCCATTGCGGGGCTAACTAAATGCGTACGACCACCCGCTCCTTGGCGTCCCTCAAAGTTACGGTTTGACGTCGATGCACAGCGCTTTCCGGGCTCAACTTTGTCCGCATTCATGGCCAAGCACATCGAGCAGCCCGGTGCTCGCCACTCCATCCCAGCGTCGATAAAGATCTTATCGAGTCCTTCGGCCTCAGCCTGCGCTTTGACCAGCCCAGACCCGGGGACAACGAGTGCGCGCTCTACCGAAGGTGCTTTTTTGTGTCCCTGGATCACGTTTGCGGCAGCGCGCATATCCTCTATGCGGGCGTTGGTGCAGGACCCAATAAAGACCATGTCGACTTGCACATCGGTCAGACTCATCCCCTCCTCAAGCCCCATATAATCGAGTGCTCGGCGCAAAGCCTTTTTGCTCGTATCAGTCTGCATATCAGCGATCATCGGAACGCAACCGCTAACCGATGTGACCATTTCTGGCGACGTACCCCAGGTAACCTGAGGTTCGATCGAGGACGCGTCGATGGATAGTTCTAAGTCAAATTCGGCGTCCGGATCACTGTGTAGCGTCCGCCAGTAAGCAACGGCAGACTCCCACTCGACACCCGTCGGTGCCATCGGTCGACCGTCGACATACGCCAGTGTCGTGCTGTCCACGCCTATCAATCCGGCTCTCGCTCCCGCCTCTATGGCCATATTACAAAGTGTCATCCGACCCTCCATCGAGAGTGAGGTGACTGCAGAACCAGCAAATTCAAGCGCATAGCCTGTGGCACCCGCGGTACCGATTTTACCAATGACTGCCAGCGCAAGATCTTTGGCAGTAACACCACTCCTAATAGCCCCGTCTAACGAGATCCTAAAATTCTTCATCTTTTTTGTTAACAAGCATTGTGTGGCTAGCACATGCTCCACCTCAGAAGTGCCGATACCATGCGCCAGCGCTCCAAAGGCGCCATGCGTGGATGTGTGAGAATCGCCGCATACAATAGTCATTCCGGGTAGGGTTGCGCCTTGCTCGGGCCCCATCACGTGAACAATGCCCTGGCGTTTATCCGACAGATCGATTAGCGGGATATCAAAGTCAGCGCAATTGCTATTCAATGTTTCCAGTTGCACGCGACTAGTTACCTCGGCAACGCCAGAATAACCCTCTAATGCGCGCTCCATTGGGTCTGTTGACACGTTGTGGTCCGGCACGGCGACATTAGCATTTAACCGACGAGGCCTCCGGTCAGCCAAGCGAAGTCCGTCAAAGGCCTGAGGTGAAGTAACTTCATGAATGAGATGTCGATCAATGTAGATTAACGCCGACCCATCGTCACGTTCATCCACCAGATGTTCATCCCAAAGCTTGTCGTACAGCGTGCGTCCCATAGTGAAGTTCCTTTACTTACGGCTGCCGGCAACATGGGCTGCTCCCGTCATCGTTAGCCTAACTGCGAGTGTGCGTTGACCTGGCAGCCAGCGCCGCGGCGCCGGATATTACCACACCTCTTCACGGCGGGGGCGCCAAAGACGACTCCAAGCCGCGAGCTACGTGCTGTGTGTGGCGGATTTATCTGCTATGTCGCCGCTATCGGCCACAAATTCAACTCGGCCGGGCTAGTGCGCTGCCTCGGGCCATGTAAAACCGCTCACTTTACGAACAATACGCCAACATTTATGTATGTGAGTTGAGCGCGTGAAGTCAGGGCCTAACGTCGACTTGGTGATCTCCTCGACATCAAACTCCTCGGTTATTTCTGCTGCAAGCAAGAACCGTCTGTTGTTGTTCGAAAAATAAAGCACCCCATCGCCCGCTAGACGCGCCATAGTAAGCCGAATAAGACTAACGTGATCTCGCTGGACGTCGAAATCAGACGCCGTGGATTTACTGTTAGAAAACGTTGGCGGATCCAACAGGATAAGATCATATTCTGATGTCCCCGACGCCAACCAGTTCAATACATCGTCGCGAATGATCTGGTGCCTGCTCTCTGACAGTCCGTTAATCGCGAGATTGTCTCTGAACCACTCAAGGTAGGTATTACTTAAATCAACGCTGGTGGAGTACCGTGCACCACCCACTCCCGCTTGGACACTTGCCACACCCGTGTAGCAAAACAGATTCAAGAACCGCTTGCCTTTTACCTCGCGCTGAATCCTCTCGCGGAGTGGGCGGTGATCCAAAAACAGCCCCGTGTCCAAATAATCAAATAAATTCACCCAGAGCTTCGCACCCAATTCATTCACCAACAGACGCTGGTTTCGACGACCTACGCGCTCGTACTGATCGAGACCTCGCTGCTTTTTTCTTCGTTTAACAGCGATATCGCCTCGCGAGGACACATTAAAAACAACTTGCACCGCGTCGATCACATCGTCAAAGCGCCGGTTAGCGTCGACTTCATTAACGGTCTTCGGAGGGGCGTACTCCGCCATGTGTATCGCCCCTTGATACATGTCAATCGCGACGGCATATTCGGGCATGTCAGCATCGTAAATGCGAAAACACGTGACTTTCTCTTGCTCGCGCCAACGGGACAATTTTTTCAGATTCTTGCGCAAACGGTTAGCGACCATCTCACCGCCCGTTGAAAGTGTTGGTAGATCCTGCTGACTGACACCCCCATCATCTAATGGTTTTTCCTGAGTCTGACGTAGCTTATTTGCCTCATCGAGGGCAAATAGGAACAACGCGATATCGATGGGGCCACTCTTCATTTTATACTGCTTGTGACTACGCAAACCCGTGGCCTTGGCATGACTCATCTGGGCCGCAAGGACGGCTGCGTTCCAACCGGAGAACTCTGAGTGCATTACCTGACCCAGAGCGCTGTACAGTTTTTCGGCGGCTGCCGTCGTGCTTAGCCGTTCCCCCCACGGTGGATTTACCACCAACAAACCCGTCTCCATTGTTTGATGTGTAGGTTTTGTAATATCAGATAATTGTCTAGCACGAACCCGAACAACTGACCCAAGACCCATGCGGCGGGCATTTTCTTCGGCCCTTCGAATCGCAGCCACGTCTCCGTCGTAACCGCGAATTTCAACACCGTGCGGCAGGGCGGTCAGAACACCAGCCTGCCCCTCAGCGCGAATCACTTGCCACTGATCAGGCTGATGCCCCAACCAACCCATGAACCCAAAACGATCCCGATTCAGCCCGGGTGGAATACGCAGAGCAATCTGAGCGGCTTCTATAAGTAGCGTGCCTGAGCCACACATCGGATCGACCAAACTACCGCCCTGCGCTGCTGTCTGTGCCCAACCAGCTCTTATCAAGACTCCGGCTGCTATATTTTCTTTTAAGGGTGCCTTTCCACCCTCTAAGCGATAGCCCCGCCGGTGAAGACTATCTCCGGACAAATCCAAACTTAACGACAGCTTACCCTTACTGAGCTGTGCGACGATGCGTAGATCGGGACTTTTGGCATCAACAGTGGGCCGCTGTCCCGTGTGATCACGAAAGAAGTCAACGATCGCATCTTTGACTTTCAAGGCGCCAAAATGCGTATTTTTAATATATGACGTCTGACCGCGAAACTCGACGGCAAAACATGTGTGAGATGACATGTGATCAGACCATTTAAGGCCTCGAGTTGCTGCGTATACATCATCCGTATTCGATACCGCAGTCTCCGATATCCGAACTAAGACTCGGTTCGCTAGACGACTCCATAGGCACGCCCGATAGGCCACTGCCAGTGGCCCGGTGAAATGAACGCCAGACGGAGTCTCTCTGAGACTAAGTGCGCCCAGTGCCGCTAATTCCTCTAATAGCAGAGGTCCGAGACCCACAGGGCAGGTGGCCAAAAATGATAGCTGCTGGGTCACAAGTCAGACTCGAGCGCATCAATCCGACGTAACGTATCTCGCCACTCGCGGTACTGCTGCTCAACGGTTCCTGTCAGTTCAAAAATACGCTCGTTCGCGTATAGCTGTGTTGAACGAGTCTCACCCTCTAAATCGATCACCAACTCGAACAGCTCCTGCTCATGTATCTTGAGTGATCGATAAGCGGCGTAAACCGCTTGGAGTGAGGTAAACGTCGACTCATCGGTGAATTCATTCGTATTTACTTGCCTTTCACGCCGTTTTTCCAGCCAATCCAACTGTGTCTTACTCGCTTTTAACCACTGCAGGTAAGCAGCACCCACTTCATCGTGCAGTTTGGTTAACTGCTCATCAATGGTGTCCACGAATAACAACTCATAATCCTGAAGTCTTTTTAATCTCAGTGCCATAGGGTCTAAATCACTCGGGACTCGTTTTACCTGCCACTGGCCAGAGACCTGCTCGAGATACCCGGAAAAGGCGGAGGGTAATAGTCCGCGCGCATATCGAAGCATCGACACTGTACGCAGATACGATTCCGAAGGCGAGTGCACGGATAACTCACGGACTACGTCGCGATAAACCGTTGCATAAAGATCGTCAAAGGGATCACCAAGATCACCGAGGTAATCCTCATCGGACGCGATATCTCGATACCTTCGGTCTAGCAGTAACTTGCCCGCCACATGCCGAGCGGCCACCCGCAATTCCAGTTGTTGACCATCGGAAGCTAACACCGTTATCGACAAAGCCAATTGAGGAATAACCGACCCCTCAGGGAATAACCGCACCACTCCCCAGTCATCTGATCGTTGGAACTCGCGACGCATTCGCGCTCCAATCAAAATAGCCTCGGTTGCTCGAAACGATGCTTCGATGGCGGTACCACTGCCATTACCGACATCGCTTTCAGACGTGATACCCACGTCAAACCGTGCTGGACTGGCAGGACGCGGTGCATCGATCGTGGTGACTAGCCGCACAGGCGCTATGTCATTCTGAGCAAAACTCCACTGGGGATAGAGTGCGACCACTGTAGCGAGCACACCCAAACTGCAATACGTTGTGAACCACGATATCACTACTGAGTAGTGCATACTTTGCCCTTGGTGAGCGTTCGTTGACACCGATAACCCAGTGCCTCAGGGTCATACCGCGTGAAATACTGACTCACTACCAATGGGACACGCGCCGCAGCGGTCTCAACGGAAGTAACAAGTAGAAGCGAATCACTGTCACCTCCGCGGGACAACCTATGGGTAATATCCAGCCCGTCTTGCAGTGCCAAAGAGAAAAAGAGCTGCTCACCGTCCCATCCACAGCGCTGTACGCCGAGTGCATCATTTGTTGCCGTAAGACCCGAGCCATCGTTTTCACAAATCAGTGCAAAACTATTGTCTCGCTTGACTCGAACGCGGGCATCGTCCTGCATAATATCGAGAAGGGCCGGCTCAGTAATGATTTCCGCGAGTCGCGCGAGAGTAACAAGATCTCGCCCACCCGGCAGTGGACTACCGGTAAAACCGCGCCCCTCCTCTGCCAGTCTCGATCGACGGGCCGCCTCACGCTGTACTTGTCGCGACACTGAATTGAGCTGGCTCTGAAGGTTGTCGCTGCGCGAATAGTCAATTTCCCAGTGCCCCGACATGTCGATCGGCGTCGCGATGCGGGTGACAGCCTCCTTGTGCCGGTCCTGCACGCAGCCCGCCAGCACTACCATAGCCGCCAGAAAACCTTGCAATATGGGTCTTGTCATCAACAACACTCAGGCCCGGGCGCTAATACCAGAAACGCAAGTCAGGCCAGTTCTGCTCGCAATTGGAACTTCAGCACCTTGCCTGCGGGATTACGCGGTAGCGCATCAACCAGATGTAGTCGCAACGGAAGCTTGTAGCGTGCAAGCTTAGCCTCTGCAAATTCTCGAAGCTCATCGAGCGAGAGACTGCCTGTCGGAGTCAACGCAGCTACTGCCGTCACAGCTTCACCCCACTTCTCATCTGGCAAACCAATTACTGCAACTTCGGCTATTGCTGGATGATCAAACAACACGCTCTCGACCTCAGCCGGATACACATTTTCACCGCCAGAAATCACCATATCTTTCAAACGATCGCAAATATAGAGGTACCCCTCCTCGTCGAGATAGCCCACATCGCCCGAGTGGAACCATCCGAGTTCGTCTATAGCACTTGCGGTTGCATCAGGTCTATTCCAGTAACCCTTCATGATATTTGGACCCTTGATACAAATCTCGCCCCTCTCTTGAGGACCGAGGGGTTGGTTGTTCGCATCCACAATACGTACGTCGGTGTGAACGGGCGGAAGGCCTGCAGAGCCGAGTTTCTCCAAACACTTTTGTGGGCCTAAAAAAGAGGCAAACGGACTGGTTTCGGTCAAGCCATAGCCTTGGCAAAAACTGATGCCACGCTCACCGTACAAGGCTATGAGGGACGCAGGACAGGGGGCAGCACCCACGATCAAGATATCAACCGACGATAAATCTGTCTCGGAAAATGCAGGGTGCTGAGACATGAATAAAAACATCGCCGGCGCACCAAACATGTGTGTCACCTTGTGCTCTTCAATAGCCTCTAAGACCGCGCCAGGATCAAAGTGACGCAGCAATACCAATGGACTTCCCATTTGAAAGGCTGAAATAGTCATGACGTTGAGACCGCCAATGTGAAACAGTGGCGCAGCGGTGAGTAATACGTCGGTATTTTTAGCACCAAACGCCAGATTGGCATTCACATTATTCCAGACGATATTTCCATGCGTTAGCATCGCGCCCTTGGGCAGGCCGGTCGTGCCTGACGTATACATGATCAACAAGGTGTCGTGAGCGCTTGAATGGATTATCTCTGATAGAGGGTCAGCATCATTGATTGCGATCTCAAGACAGGAAAAACCCGCCTGATCCCCTGTCACTGAGAACAACTGCCGACAGGGCAATCGATCACGGACATCGTCGAGGACTGGAATAAGCTCAGGATCCACAATTAGGGTATGGATACCTGCATCACCTATGATGAACGCTAACTCTTCTCCTGTGAGCCTAAAGTTAAGTGGCACAAACACAGCGCCTAGACTAATCGCCGCAAACATGGTCTCGATAAAGCCTGGCTGGTTAAATCCCAAAAAACCGACTCGATCGCCAACACAAACCCCTGAGGCTTTTAGCACCCTCGCTTGCTTTCTCACGCGAGATGCAAATTCGCCGTAAGAGCGGGTTGCTCCCTCAAAAATTATGGCATCGTTATCCGGATTTTGTTCTGCCTGCTTTATGACCTGTGCCGCGACATTAAAATTGGGCTCTGGACGGTGCATCGACAATTCCCTCCTGCTATCCACGCATTTAAATTCGTTGTAATCAGTCTGAAGTGCTAACAGTGACGCGACTGACTCACGCTATCGCCGCCTCTCCCCAGGTATTAAATCCGGCAACCGCGGGCGTGCCGGGAAGATACATCTGCTCAATGGCATCAATACCAAACCCCGCCTCTTGCAGCAGCGCACGAGTATCGCGCGTGATATGACATCCGCCGAAAACACGCTTCCACAGAGGATTTATACGGCGCTGCCACTTCGCCACACGCTCATCCGGCGCGATGCCATGCTCACAAAAAAATAGTTTTCCGTCCGGCTTGAGCATGCGGCGAGCCTCAGCCAACGCGGCCTGTGGATTGGGCACGGTGCAAAGCGTAAAGGTAATCAATACCGAGTCGACCGATGCGCTAGCCAACGGAATATTCTCAGCCGAACCCTCGATAAATTCGACCTTAACCTTGGCCTCGTTGGCCCTCGCCTCGGCCAGCTCCCACGACTTACTACAGGGGTCAATACCAATCACTTTATCCACATGACTAGCGTCGTAGTGCGGTAAATTATGACCTGCTCCGATGCCAAATTCTAAGACAGTGCCTCGTGCAAGCGGGACGACTTTTTGCCGCTGACGAATGACCGGTTTTGTGCCACAGGCACACGTTACTAGCCGTGGCACGACGCGTTCACTGTAAAACCCCATGTTGCCCCCTCACGTGTATGTAGTTGTCTAAAGACTAGTCTAGATAGGCTTGTGCGTCGATGATACGCATTTCAGTTTCGATCCAGGTCTCGACCCGCTTCATGAAGGCAATTGCATCCTCGCCCTCCTCGGCTTTTAGCGCCGGGCCAATCGAGATATCGACCTCGCCCGGGATAAAACGCCACGTTTTACGCGGCCAACATCGACCTGTCGCCGCAGCTATGGGTACAACCACCGCTCCCGTCTCCAAGGCCAAACGAGCAGCACCCGACTTGTACAGTCTCTGATCGCCACGCGCCGCACGAGTTCCCTCCGGAAACATGATAATCCACTTACCTTGATCCATTAGCTTTGCGCCTATTGTCGCAACTCGCTGCCAGGCATCACCCCTTGCACTGCGATCGATTGGAACCATCTGAAGACGGCCAATAGACCAACCAAAAAAAGGCACCCATCGAAGTTCTTTTTTATAAACATAGGCGACTGGGTTGGTCATGATGCTTGGGTAAAGAAATGTCTCGAGTGTCGACTGATGCTTACTGCAGACAATCACGCGATTGCCATCGGCTGCATCAAGCAAATTCTGGTATCCGCTGACCTTAGTTCGAACGCCACCGACATAACGCGTTGCAGCCATTGCAAGTTGCAGCCATGGCCTGCCAATCCAAAAGTAGGTCACTCGATAAGGCGCAATAAACGACGACACTACCAAAATAGAACCTATTGGTATGACGGTCACGGCCATAATCAAAAATACGAGAAGGGATCGAATCGCGAGCACTTAATACCTATAAGCCTTAATGGTTGTCCGGTGGATAGTACCAAGGTCGTGCGCTCGAGCAAGCAGCAGTCAAGTTCCATTAAAATCGAGACACGCCTTACATTGTGTGGCGGGGAGTCTATACTCCCGCAAGAGGTGATGTGCGCTGTGAAAAAACCCCCATCCAAACAGGAGATCCGAAGGCGTCTTGAAGCGCAGACCAACGCCTTTCTAAAGCGCGGTGGTGAGATATCAGCTGTACCGCCGGGAGTGAGCGCCGTTGACGAGGCGACCTCTCCCATAAAGACACCTATTTTTACCGGGCCACCCCAGCCCCGAACACCGGTCAACGACATCATCGAAACATTGGATCGGCGCCGAGAGGCAAAGATTAAGCGTCCGGCCTCCAGGCGAACTTCTCGGCAAAAAACCCAGCGCCGGAAACAGATTGTTTACGACGATTTTGGTGAGCCCCTACGCATCATATATCGAGACGATTGAAGGCCCTGTGAACTAGGGCACACCGGGTGACGTACCGATGAACGCACACCTAGGATAGGCCACCATGCTAAGCATCACTGAAACGCTCACCGTCGCTCGCTCTCAGCACGACTGCTTCTGTTATTTGGCAGATTTGAGGAAACTCGTTGAATGGGATCCCTTGGTTCGAGAGGCACGCAAAGACACCCCAGGACCGGTCGGTAAGGGTTCTTGCTTTACGATCAAGATTAATATTGTTGGTCTGTCGGTACCGTTTCGCTACGTTATTACCGAGTTCACGCCGGATCGACGCATTGTTTATTCCGGACGAAGCGCCTTCATCAATGTTAACGATACTATTGATATCGTGAGCGACGACGAGGGCTGCCAGCACATCACGTATCGAGCTGACTTTTTCCTAAAGTGGGGACTTGAGCGATTAATTGGCAACTTCGCAAAAACCACGAGGACGCAATATAACGCCGCTATCTCAGGTTTGTACTCGGCGCTAAGTAGCATGCCATCCGAGGCAACGATTCACCCCAAAAACGTCAAAGCGGACGCACAGACCATCTCAGCGCTCAGATGCTTCACTCGACATGGCTACCTGTCAGGACGAAGAACATGGGCACCTATGAGCTATCGCTTAGAGGGGCGCCACGTTGTGCTTACCGGCGCCAATTCGGGTATTGGTCTTGCCGCAGCGATCGAACTAGCCGCGGCAGGTGCGGATCTGACGCTGGTTGTCCGGACCCAGGAAAAGGCTGCCGCGACCTTACAAACCATCGAGCTGGAAACTGGCCGTAATGACATACGCTTCGAACTGGCCGATTTGAGTCTGCTGTGTGACACAGAGGCCCTCAGTCAGCGCTTGTTACAGGGAGGGAAGCCGATCGACGTGCTCATCAATAACGCCGGTGCGCTTTTTAATCAGCATCAACTAACCCGTGAGGGCCTAGAGCAAAGCTATGCCCTGCTCCTACTGTCCCCTGTACTGCTCACAGAGCGCCTGTTGCCCCTACTCGAGGCGCATGAGCTCCCCGCTCGCATTGTTAACGTGGTCTCTGGTGGCATGTATGCTGAGCGACTCAATCTCAAGCGACTCAATCTGTCTGCAGACGGGTACCGCGGCGCTAGGGCCTACGCTCAATGCAAACGTGCCCTTAGCATCATGACGGAAATTTGGGCAGACCGATGGCGTGAGCGCAATATTGTGGTGAATGCCATGCATCCTGGCTGGTCTGACACCCCAGGTGTGCAGAAGGCCCTGCCCATGTTCAGGCGAGTCACGAGACTGGTCTTACGGTCTCATGCTGAGGGGGCAGATACGATTGTTTGGTTAGCCCAGTCACCTCAAGGAGGCCTATCCACCGGTAAGTTGTTCTTAGATCGCGAGCCTCGTTCGACTTATTTATTGGGCAATAATGTCGAAGCCGTGGCAGATAGAGCTGCACTCGAAACGCAACTCAATCGGGATATCGATAAGACTTTGCCGACATAAGAGTACTTGAGCTGAATAGCACCCCGCCGTATGGTTCATCCTCCCCTACTGGCTGGACTATTAGATGAGCACACACCCCATACTCCCCTTTAAGCCAAGGGTTCTGGACTCAGCAGTCGAGGATCTAGTCGGTCGACTGAAATCAACCCGTTTGCCCGACGCTGAAACCGTAGAAACCTGGGATCAAGGTGTGCCACTGTCTTATCAGCGGGAGCTAATCGATTATTGGTCTACCGACTATGATTTCAGCCGCTTGGAACGACGGCTCGGCGCCGTTGAGAATTTCATAACCAACATAGACGGCCTCGACATCCATTTTATTCACAAGCGGAGTCGACACAGCCAAGCAACCCCGTTACTGATTACACACGGATGGCCCGGTTCGGTGCTTGAGTATCTCGATATCATCGACGCATTGAGTGATCCGACACGCTTCGGCGGTAAACCCGATGACGCCTTTCACATCGTGATCCCCGCTCTGCCCGGGTTTGGCTTTTCGGGCAAGCCCACCTCTCCGGGTTTTGGCGTTGCCAAAATTGCAGCCATGTGGGAGCAACTAATGGCACGCTTGAATTACCAAACGTTCCTCGCTCACGGTGGCGACTGGGGATCGATCGTGACCCAAGCCATACTGTTGCAAGACGAGACCAACTGCGTGGGTGGACACTGCACCTTACCCGTCGTGCTGCCCGATGAAAGCACCCTGGACAACCCAAGCTCAGACGAGATCGATGCGCTTAAGTCGTTTCAGTTTTATAACGAATGGGACTCGGGCTACTCTAAGCAGCAGGCCACTCGTCCACAGACATTAGGGTATGCTTTGGCCGATTCGCCCTCGGGGCAGTTGGCATGGATCATTGAGAAGTTTGGGTTCTGGATGGACTGTGAGGTAAATGACATCCGACATCCAGAGAACGTGCTACATAAAGATCTGCTACTAGACAACGTCACCCTGTACTGGGCGACTAATACTGCCACCTCCTCTGCACGGCTATATTGGGAAAGCTTTGCAACGCCTAATTTAGCACCGATAACCCGCCCTATTGGCTTGAGCGTATTTCCCAAAGAGATCATGCGAACCAGTGAACGCTGGGCACGCAACCGATTTCACAAGCTAGTTCATTTTGAGAATGACTTTGAGCGAGGCGGACACTTTGCAGCACTGGAGGCCCCAGACGCACTGGCTCGTGAACTACGTATCTGGCGGGCCAAGCTATCTGCGTAGCCGTTAGCGCGCGAAGTGAGTGACACCCTCAATTATGGTCATATCGACGACGAGCTCACGCAGATCGGGCGCAGTTAAGGGACTACCCGACAACACCACCAGATCTGCCAGTTTTCCCGGCTCGATCGAGCCTATCTGATCATCCATAAAGATCTGCCAGGCAGCATCAATCGTGACCGCGCGCAAGGCTGACATTCGATCGATACGCTGATCTGGACCCAGTATGACGCCTGACTTTGTTTTGCGCTCAACCGGGCTCCAAACCGCTTGCAGTGGTCGCATAGGCGTTACGGGCGTATCCATATGTGAGGAAAACCGAACACCTGCATCCAGGGCCCACTTAGCGGGGCTCATATTGGCGGCACGCTCAGGCCCCATAAAGATGCCAGCGTGACGATCGCCCCAAAAAAAGGTGTGCGCGGCAAAGAAACTCGGCGTTACACCCAAGACCGCCATTCGTGCAATTTGATCCTCTCGGGCCATTTGAGAGTGGATGATGAGGGGCCGCGCATCCGGCCACGGAAATCGCTCACTGGCCGCGGCGATCGCGTCGAGCGCATCTTCAATGGAGGCGTCGCCATTACCGTGAATTGCCACTTGAATGCGTCGTTGATAAAGGCCCGCAACCTGCTCAAACAACGCCTCACGGGGAACTGCAGGGTAACCTCTATAGGTCGCATCGCCCTTGTAAGGCCTATGGTATGGCTGACTCAAGTACCCGGTAAATCCTTGAATACTGCCATCCGCGACAATCTTGACACGAGGCACTACAACACGACCGCCACTGAAATCATCCAATGATAAGTCGCCCGACAACAGACCAGCGCCCACCTCGTCAAAGAAGGGAAACAGTGCGACGCGCAACGGCATCTGGTTATAGCGGGACATCGGTCCAAGTAGCTTGGCCAATCCCGTCGGCATGCCACCGGCTGACGCTGTCGTAACGCCGTATTCGAGATATTCAGACGTCGCTAGCTGGGTCATACGCCATGCATCTGTTGCAGAGAGATCGAGCATCTTCTCGCGCGCAGCGTGTGTTGCTGTCTCCTCCAGAACACCATTTGGTCTTCGCTTATCGGCAGAGGTGAGGTCTCTCACAATATGACCTCCCTCGGGATCGGGCGTCGTCTCGTCAATGTTGAGCTCTGCCAGCGCAGCGCTATTGACAACCATCAGATGGCCCGACACATGAACCACAGCGATTGGCCGCGATACGGATACCGAGTCGAGATCGTCCCGAGTTGGGTGTCGCCGCTCTGCAAGCAGGGTATCGTCGTAATTACTACCGACCAACCAGCCGTCGGGTCGCTCCGCTCCAAAGATGCGCAGCTTATCGAGCAACTGTGGGATGGACCGAGTATCGCCAATGGGTGGGCTGTTTAAATCAACCGTAAAAGCGGTTTGCCCAGAGCCCGGAAAATGTCCATGCGCATCGATAAACCCCGGTATCAAGGTGCGCCCCTCGAGTCGCACCACCTGAGTCGCTGGTGTTATTAATGCCTCGATGTCGGCATCAGTTCCAACCGCGTCAATAACACCCGCGCGAACACTAATCGCCTCAGCGACAGTATTGTCTGAGTCCATCGTCAACACGTCACCGCCCAAAAAAACTTGGTGAGCGGGCGGCTTTGGTGTGCTGATCAGTTGCGCTGTGTAAAGCGCTAAAGCACCTAACAGTGCTATCAAGGCAAAGAGTGTTCGCTTCAATGTCATTTGTTGTCTCTTATTCGGAATCGAATTCTATTTTAGTAATGGGGCGGTGGCGGCTCACTCTCAGGCGGCTCCAAACCCTCTAGCTGCGCCGCTTGCTCTTGCAATGCATTACGCAGCTCTTTCAAAGCCATCTCCATCTTTTCTAAGCGTTCGTGCTGTAGGAGAAGCACACGCTCTAACTCGTCATTGGCCACCTCAAGAAAGGCTATTTTTGTCTCAAGTACCTCGATCAATGCTTCACCCTTTCCTTCCTTCACAGTACCCTCATTCACATTAGCGTTCATCGAAGACCTCACATTTGGCGCCCCCGCTTATTAAGCGAGACAATAGCAACTGCTAAACTGATGTTAAAAGCCCCAAACGAATGATGGTGTGAAATGAAATCCAAGTCCGACAATCGGCCAGTTTACAGTACTGATCAAGGCCGCCTATGCACGCAATGCCTCAGAGCCGTGGGCAACTGCGTATGTGGAAAGGACCGACCCGCCGCCACAGGCGACGGTATTGTCCGTATCTCCCGGGAAACGAAGGGTCGTGGGGGCAAAGCTGTCACAGTTATCGACGGCCTGCCCGTATCCCCGACAGAGCAAAAAAGTATCGCCAAAACACTGAAGCAGAAATGCGGTGTTGGCGGCGCCGTGAAGGGCGAGCGAATTGAAATCCAAGGTGATCAACGCGCCACCTGCAAGAACGCATTGGAATCCCTAGGTTACACCTGCAAACTCGCCGGTGGCTGACTTAAAATGTAATCAACGCCTTCTGACCCGTGCGTCGAACACCGTATTTTGCCCCGGCTGACGGCGTGACCGATTCGACGAGACTTATACGGTCTGAGTAGCTGCTAGCGAAAGTTGAAGTCAATTCGGCAACCACTCTGGCCTGCATACGATCTACGACTTCTCTTCCCGCCTTCATCATAAAGGGCGTGAGCAACCAACCACCAATCCCCCAAGAGAAACCATAGCCGCGGTTCAGAGAGGTCGGCGCCAGATCGAGTGCTCCGTAGATGTAAAGCTGTTTAAATTCGTTCGAGCCGTAGCGCGACCATTCACTCATTCGCTTGACCGCCGCCGCCTCCATTGCCATTAAAATCGCATTTCCCAGCTTACCGCCGCCAATCGCATCGAAGGCCAGCGTGGCACCAGTCGCATTGACTGCTACAGCGAGCTGATCAGAAAAGTCGGCGTCGGAGCTGTTAACGACATGAACGGCACCCTCCGCCTTAAGGAGTGCCACCTGATCTTCGCTTCGCACTATATTGACCAGTGGCACACCATCGCTCAGGCAAATGCGATTTAGCATTTGGCCCAAATTTGACGCCGCCGCCGTGTGGACGATCGCCTTATGACCCTCCATTTTCATGGTCTCTACGAAGCCCAGCGCTGTCATGGGATTCACAAAGCATGAAGCGCCATCCTCAGATGCCGTAGCATCAGGTAGCGGAATACATTGAAACATCGATACTGTGCGATAGTCGGCATACATTTCACCACCAAACAAGGCAACTCGCTTTCCCAGCAACGCTTGTGCCTCTGGGCTAGATCCCGCTTCGACAACTGTGCCACAGGCCTCGTTTCCCACAGGCAGCCACTCACCCATACGTGTCGCCATAGCGCGCATAGCAGGCGGGGGGACATCGAGCACAATCGAGGGATATCCATTGCGCTCTGACGCTCGAATCGAGTCCACGTCGGCAGCACCAAACATCAGCCCCAAATCAGATGGATTAATCGGAGAGGCCTCGATTTTAACCATGACTTCATTATCGGACGGTGCCGGAATATCGACATCAAATAGCGCGCACTCAATAGTGCCCTCTTCGTGTACGCAAGACTGCATTTGTAGACTTTTCATGCTGATTCCTTATCGTTTTTTAGTTTTACGCTTTAGTGCGACCGATTCAGTAGTGCTTAGCGCTCTGGTTTTTCTACTGACACTCCTAGTACTGATAATCCCGCTCAGCCTGAGACAATAACTGAGCAGGCTTGCCTGCCTTAAGCCGGTATATCACGTTATACGCCATGACCGCTCGAACATACTCGCGCGTCTCTTTAAATGGAATAGTATCGACCCATCGCGCTGCGCTCATATCGCCATTGATCCATCGGCGGACACGATTAGGCCCCGCATTGTAAGCCGCAAGCGCTTGTAAGCGATTACCCTCGTAGCGCGTCAGGAGATCTCTGTAATAGAGCGCACCGACCGCCGTGTTGTAGCTGGGTACCATGAGACGCGAGCGGCTGTATCGGTAATTGTGTTTCCGTGCCGTAAGCCGAGCTGTGCTGGGCATGAGCTGCATGAGCCCACGCGCGCCAACCTCCGAAACCGCGCTGGGCGACAAAGCACTCTCCCGCCGAGCAATAGCGATAAGCTCCTCAACCCCAAGGCCAGACTCCTGAGAGGCATTTTGAAATTCACTGGCAAAGACCATCGGGAAGCGCAAATCAAGACGCCCCCACGCTTTTGCGGCAGCGGCAGCCTCGATGGCCAAGGAGTGCCAACCGAGCGCTGCCGCGAGGTCCGCGAGCCGCAGGGCTATCGCCGGATCCGATAAAGCACTTCTAAATTCCGACGTGGCCTCCCACCTCATACCCAGCGCATTGAGTTCCAATACACGTTGTTCGACCTCCAGCGCCTCCGCATCCGTTGATGACTGCGCGTGATAGTGGCTACCCAGCGTCAACGGTAATCCAAGTGCCTCGGCCGCAAGGTAAGCGTGAAAACCGCGTCCAGATGCCAACTCATTCAATTCCGCCTCCGAACGCGTGGCTTCGCCAGGTCCAGCTGCCATAACCCGCCAGTAGCGCCATTCATCGGTCGCTTGTTTCTCGACTGAGAGCCATTGAAAGGCGATACGGAAAGCTTCCCAGTCGGCGTTGGCAATGGTTGAGCGTAAATATATTTCGGTTAATTCATCATCCCCTAGTGCAGGTAAACGCGACATCAACCACTCGATTGGGGCAGCACTCTTGGCGAATAAACTGTGCCGAACTATCGGACTGTGCATAGCCCTCATTTGCTCATCACTGAATGAAAAGCGCCTTTCTAGTTGTTGCAAGGCTTCGAATGCTCGTCCAGGGTTCACTCTCGCCAAGCGCTTGATGCCAGCGACTGCAATGTCTTGCTGTCGGACGATGGCACCGCGTGTTTTCTGCGTCACGCGGTCAGGACGACTTACCATCGCACCCAGATCGCTCAGGCTCGGTTTTAAGCCTGTCGAAGCGAAGCGGTTTAAATAACGAAGCAGGGTCATATTCCGAGCATCAGCCGCCTTGAGTGCCCTACTCCAGACTACCTCGTCGCTCGGCCCAGACCGTCGGTACCACTCGCTAAATACGGGATCGCAGGCTTTAATTTGTGACTGACCCACCACCCACACGTGGGTAAGGATCGTCGTGGCACGCTCCGCTTGATTGGTCATTAATAATGCATGCGCCCTGTGACACTGAAGCTCGGTACTCAGCTCATATCCATCAGTCACGTCAATCACCGTCTGCCATTTCCGATCCGCTGTCTTGTGACGAACCACACTTCGCAGCGTTCTTGCTGCAACAGGCGAATTGGAGGCTGATTCGACAAATGCTCGCACCGAATCCGATGTCACGTCATGTAGATTACCCTCGATGGCTAACGCATCTAAGTATGGGGTTAGCGGATAATTATTCAGCGCTGCGCGCCGCGATTCATATCGCGGTCCTGCACCTGAGCGAAGTTCTTTCACGGCGCTCTGGAATATAATCCGCTCATCCGCAAAGGCGTCGGAAAGCTCTGCGCTTCGTTCTGCGCTTGGTGTATGTGCGGACAAAGCTGTTATCGACAGCAGACATAGGGCCGCAACTATGCGAAAGTTTGGTGAGGTACAACGGAACATGCCCGCGAGCATGACGGTACCCACGCGTTTTTTCAATCGAATTGCGGCACGCCAGCTCACAAATGATGAATAGCGGTAACCATGAAAACAAGTGACGTACGACTGACACAATTTAGCCCCGCAGCCGGTTGTGGCTGCAAACTGTCCCCCGATGTATTGCGGCAAATACTCACGCCAGTGGAGGTCGATGCGCAAGCTGGCTCAGACCCATCACTGCTGGTTGGCAACAATAGCCGTGACGATGCCGCGGCTGTCGATATTGGCGGGGGAAGAGCACTGCTAAGCACCACAGATTTCTTCACGCCTATTGTCGATGACCCCTTTGAATTTGGTCAAATTGCCGCGACCAATGCCCTCAGTGATATCTACGCTATGGGCGGCACCCCGACCGTGGCAATCGCCATTTTAGGATGGCCAGTCAACACACTAGCGCCATCGATAGCGAGCTTGGTTCTGGCTGGCGCAAGAGCGACCTGTGAAGAGGCTGGGATAGCGCTTGCCGGCGGACACAGCATCGATATTTCCGAGCCTATTTTTGGCCTGGCAGTATCGGGGCTGGTCGAGATCAAGCATCTGAAGCAAAACAACACAGCACGCCCTGGTGACACGCTTTTTCTAACCAAATCTCTGGGTGTGGGCATTACCAGCACGGCCATAAAACGCGACAAAGTTCGGCTGCCAGATGCAAAGGCCGCAACTCAGAGCATGTGTGCGCTGAATAACATTGGCACAGCACTCGCCACTTTTGATGGCGTTACCGCCATGACCGATGTGACGGGTTTCGGTTTGGCCGGCCACCTAGTGGAACTCATCACGTCAAGCTCGTTAGACGCCGACATTACCTGGTCCAGTCTGCCGTTGCTGCCCAATCTATCCGAGTACATTGCCGCAGGTTGTGTGCCAGGTGGCACTGGACGAAACTACGAATCCATCAAGTCACACCTGCCAAACTTATCACCGGAGAAAATAGCCGTTCTGTGTGATCCCCAGACCAGCGGGGGCCTTTTGATCTCCGTGCGACCCGAGGCCGTAATTGCAGTCAGTAATACGTTGCGCGAGGCCAACCTCCCTCATGAGCCGATTGGCACATTATCAAAATCACGTCACAGCACTGCAGAACTAAGACTCGGTGACTGAGCCAACGACGAGCGACATAAAGGCGCCCGAGTTCTCAGCGCTATTTTTGGATGGTATCCGACTGATTGACACCCGATCTCCGATCGAATTCGAGCGAGGTAGCTTTCCAAATACGGTTAATTTGCCGTTGATGACTAACGAGGAACGAGAACAGGTCGGTCTCTGTTACAAAAAGGCAGGGGAGCAGGCAGCTGTTGCATTGGGGCATGAGTTGGTGACGGGCACGCTTAGAGAAGTCCGCATTGCCAACTGGTTACTCGAGATCAGTCAGCATCCCGAAGCCGTCTTATACTGTTTTCGCGGTGGGCTGCGTTCTCGGACTGTTCAAACTTGGCTCGCCTCACAGGGCTGCCACCGACCCATCATAGAAGGTGGCTACAAGGCTCTAAGATCTTATCTGTTGAGCACACTCACTCGTTGCCTCGCTGAATCAGATGTAATCGTGCTAGCAGGTCGCACTGGAACCGCAAAAACAGCCCTACTCCATCATTCGGTTGATGCCACTCCCCTACCGGCCGTTGATTTAGAAGGGCTTGCACACCATCGGGGTAGCGCCTTTGGAAAGCGGGTTGACCCACAGCCCAGTCAAATTGATTTCGAGAATCGTATCGCGATCGCACTCTTGAGACTTCAGAGTAACGCCTGCAGTCGCATTATTATGGAGGACGAGAGTCGTTTGATCGGACGGTGCGCGCTACCGCTCGAGCTGCAAGCAAAACTGCGTGACGCGCCCGTAGTCGTCGTCGAGGCTAGTCTAGAAGAACGAGTCCAGCACTCCTGGGAAAATTACATCCTGAGTAACTACGACGAATTGCTCGCGAAGTCCGGTTGTTCAGTTGAGGCGTTCGAGATGTTCTCATCCTCCTTGCGAAATAGCTTGAACAACATCCAAAAGCGCTTGGGCGGAGTTCGCTTTCGAGAGCTCTCGAACATGCTCGACGCAGCACTAAAGGCACACCGACAAGGCGATCCCACACTTCATAAACTCTGGATTGAGACATTGTTGAGGGATTATTACGACCCGATGTACGACTATCAGCTCACGGCAAAACGCCGTCGCATCGTTCATCAAGGTGACTTTAAGTCGGCCTTTAATGCCCTGGTCGATATGACTAAGAACGCCGTTTAAACACAGATAAAATTTCCACGTGTGGCGTTTGAGGAAACATATCAAGCCCACAGACTTCGGAAAGCGATAGACCGCAGCCTAAAAGGAACCGACTATCCCGCTCCCACGTAGCTAAGTCACACGCTATATAGAGCACCCAATCGGCTCGCCTGAACCACGGTTTGAGCGTTTCACGTTCTTTTAATCCGTCACGAGGTGGATCGAGAACAACGCCGAGTTTCTGAGGTGGATTGGGCAAATAGTTTTTAATTTCGGCTTTTGAAAACAGATTGACTCTCAAGGTCTGGACCTGACTGAGTTCACGGTCACCAAGCGCCTGTAATGATGCTGTGTCACCCTCTACCGCGACAATTGTCGCGTCAGTCTGCGATGCAATAGCCGTCGTTAGATTGCCGGAACCGCAGAATAACTCCAATACGAACTCAACTTTAGATAAATGATCAATTTTTTCTCTTAACCAATTAATAATAATCATGTTTTGCTCAGAGTTACCCTGTCTAAAAGGCTGTCGCTGATTAACCAGAGGCACTAAGCGCTCGTCATCAATATCAATTGTCGTCCAGCGCTTATCCTTTCCAGGCCGCCACTGTGGATTGGGTAAAGATGAACGTAATAAGGCCAGTTGACGCTGGTTTTCGTCAGTCAAAATGGGACAGGAACTTATATCGACAATGGTGTGCGATCCCGGCGCGACGTAACCCATAACCTCACCGTCAGTTTTGAACTGAGCGCGATTTCGATAACCTAACGCCGCTGGCGATCCTAAAAATGGGACATCGAGATCGTCAGTGACCAATCCCGATACGCTCCGATTAAGCTTCTCGTGCTTTTGCGCGAGTTGCGCTTTGTAGTCGATGAACATCCACGCACAACCACCACAAGTGCCGTCCCGGTGAGCACTACAGGGCGCCTCTTGTTTGTGAGGTGAGGCGGTCACCACATCATCAAGTTCAGCCTTGACCTCCTTGCCCCTACGCGTTCGTAAAACAACCACTTCTTCACCGACCCAGGCGCCAGAAACGAAGACTATTTGGCCATCAGGGGCCTCAACAACACCTCTTCCATCGCTGCTCAGGTCGCGGACAGTTCCTACAAACCGATCTGTTGACGCCGGTGTGGATACTCGCGCCGTGGTCTTACGATTGAGCTGCACCCTGCGACGTGACACGTAAACCCCTCGATAGCTGACTGTTGTTGCGAGTGTAACAAGCAAGTGGAAACGAGGTGGCAACTCTTCTCGTGAGCGATTTCCACGTTACGGAATAAGCAACCAATCGCCAGAGAGCAGCAGGTCACTCATCTGGGGGTTCACGCCGACAGTCGCTAGTAAAACAGATGATGACTGCCGAGGCTCCTTTTGACGGGTTACTGCGTGTGAAAGCTAATTACCTATCACAGACTTAGCACTCACCAAAGACATGTACCCGGGCTGTAAACGGCTTGTCGCGGGCTTTTGGCTCCATGGCTCAGGGTCATTCATTAGTCGCCAGAGATGGCGCCGCTGGCAGGGATCGAACCTGCGACCTTTCGCTTAGGAGGCAAACGCTCTTCCGACTGAGCTACAACGGCATAGGCGTTAGTCTAGGCCAGTAGAAGCCAAAACACTATTACCAAAGGCCATCACAAAGCGATAGTCAGGGAGTTAGTGCTGAGTAGAACGGCTGATCAATCTGCAATCTACCCGCCACTGTTTCCCTCAGGTGCTCTTCAACTAATGCTTGCGGTAGCGCCTCGCCCTGACGAAGCGCGCGAACCAAATGCCACCGAAGCGCTGCCAGATCTCCATCACCCAACAACTCGGTCAATCTGTGATGCTCATCGCGCTCAAGCGTGGGCGAGAGTTGCAGCTCACGCTCAGCTATCGACAGAGAATTTAAAGCCACACGACAAAAAAAGTGATCGGGCCCTGTTAGGTTGTCCAGAACAGAGCTCTTTAGATGCTGCCTGACAGACGAGATGAGTTCAGTTGCTGACGGCAAATTAGCATCAGTCGTGGCGGGCACGGCACGGCTGAAAGCGCCTGGAATGAGCAAATGAACGCAGTCCATCTGAGCTTCCGTGCTGCGCCGACCGATAACTGGACGCTCCAGCGACGGTGTCTCACCGGTCCGCCATGTCTCCGCCATACCCAATGTCGTTACCGACCACCAAAATGAGCCGAACACCTCCCAAAACTGAAGCGCGGCTTTATCAACAGGAGCCCACGACACCGATTCATAACCGGCAATAACCTCATCTATCTCGCCAAACCCACCTACAGGGAGCTCTCGCACGCCAAACCGCCATGAGTTGACGCACAGCCACCCCAGATCACGGGTTGGATCGCCCATATGACAAAGCTCCCAGTCTAGGACGGCCTCCAAGCCCGCCTTGGATACCATCAAATTACCATTCCTGAAGTCGCCATGTACCAATCGAGCATCAACGTCGGGTGGCAGATTGTGCAGTAGCCATTGCGCGGTAAAATCAATCATTGGCTGCGGGGTATTAAGTGCGATGTAGGTCTCCCAGGTTGCGTGGACCAAGGATGCTGGAGACACACAACTCAGCGAATCCTTGATCGCGCTGGGCACGTCTATGGCGTGAATGCGCGCAAGGGCTTGGCCACATTGATAGGCCAGTGTTGGTCTGAACTTCCCGAGCTCAGGTATTTTAACAATACGCTGACCTAAAGTTTCGCCCTCTAGCCACGCCATTAGATAACCCTCACCCAAGTTATCTGAGGGCCTGAGTGATGCCGCAACAGTGGGCACGGGAATATTGGCATCTGCGGCCAGGCCCAGGAGTGCCGCTTCGGTGGATGGCGTTACTTGTCCTTGCGACGTTGCCGATAACCCAGGCTGCGCGCGGCGCAGAGCATAATGACACTCGTTCGCCTCGCTGTCTTTAACGCTGACTTTAAACGTTTGTTGCGAGGCGCCTGACGTGAGCTGCTGAACACTGACCAGTCGCACCCCTGAAAGTGAGCGTTCAACAAACTTCGACAGCTTTGATTCGAAATCAACCTCGAGCACAATTAACTGACGCCCTTGGGCTTTTTCTGTCCCATGAAACCAAACAGATAACCTGCGACGCGCCGTTTTTGAATTTCATCAGCGCCCTCGGTAATCCGATATCGCCGATGATGTCGATAAATATGCTCAAACGGCTTATAGCGAGAGTAGCCCATACCACCATGAACCTGCATGGCCGTATCGGCAGCCTCGCAACACAGTTGGTTGGCTTGATAGTTACAGATCGAAACCTTGTCTGAGGCGGAAAAAGCACCGTCACGATCCATTAGCCATGCCGTCTTGTGAATCAACGCTCGCAGCATTTCACAGCGCGCCTGCAGGTCCACGAGAGGAAACTGAATACCCTGGTTAGTCGCTAGGGCCTTACCAAACGGCTTTCGCTCCTTTGCGTGCGCCACAGCTTGATCAACGCAGTATTGCGCCGCGCCCAGACTCGAGGCCGCCTGACGAATTCGGTTTTCATTAAAGAAGTGCTGCACTACCTGCAGTCCTCTCCCCTCACCACCAAAAATGGCCTCATCGGGGACACGGACACTGTTGAACCTAACCCGAGCGTGATCCGATGGCATATTAAACGTCCACAGATATTCTTCTATTTCCACACCCGCGGCATCCATAGGAACCAGAAATGCAGTAATCCCCTGGGCGTCCCCGGCGCTGCCGGAGGTTCGTGCCATCACCATGTCACTGTGGGCAGCGTGAACGCCGGTATTCCAGGTTTTAACACCACTAATCACCCAATCGTCACCATCACGATGGGCAACCGTCTCCATGTGAGTAGCATCTGAGCCATGGTCTGGCTCGGAGATCGCGAAGGCAAAACCGCGAGTCGCGTTTTTTAGACCTGGCAACCACTCTGCTTGCTGCTCAGGCGTCCCGTACTCCAGCATCAACAGCAATCCAATATTGTTGCCGACGATTGAATGCTCGTTCTGAAGATCGTTGTGCAGTCCCAACCCCATGGCTGCGAGGTGTTCTCTTACAATCGCCATCCCGAGATTGTTGCCGTCTCGTCCGCCGTGTCCGCTGGGGAATGGATAACTGTAAATTCCCGCCGCTATTGCCCGGCGCTTTGCCTCAGCAAGCAATGCTTCCCACTCCTCGCTTGGCAGGCCCTGACGATCCCAGTCGGTTCTTGCGTCCTCCCGACGGTGATCAAAAAAGCGAATGTTGTCATCCGCGCTTTCAAGGGGCTTGATCTCTCGCTCAATGAACTGTTCCACCTCATCGAGAAACTGACGAACATCCGTGGGAATATCGAAATTCATAGCGTCACTTTCGTATTATCTGGATGCCTTACACGTTACGTTTGATCGAGAACAAACTCAATCGTCAAACGTCAGCTAACAAACCAGGTTGACAGACCCCGCAGCGACGAGGGAAATTGTACTGACAATAAAAATTGGGAACGCAATATGACATTCGATCTGATTATCAAGCACGGTACTGTCGTTGATGGTACTGGCGCCGCGCCCTTCGTCGCCGACGTAGCGGTTACAGGCGACCGAGTTATGGCGATTGGCACTGATCTAGGAGAAGCGGCTCGGATTGTCGATGCACGTGATTGCTATGTTGCACCGGGTTTTGTCGATATACACACACATTACGACGGACAAGCGACCTGGGATGAGGAAATGGCTCCCTCCTCTTGGCATGGCGTAACAACGGTCGTGATGGGTAACTGCGGAGTCGGCTTTGCCCCTGCTGCTCCAGATCGACACGACTGGTTGATTGGCCTAATGGAGGGCGTTGAAGACATACCAGGGTCAGCACTATCCGAGGGGATGAAGTGGAATTGGGAGAGCTTTCCTGAATACCTAGACGCGCTAGAAGCCATGCCCCGAGCTGTGGATGTTGCCACGCAGGTACCGCACGGAGCGGTCAGAGCCTATGTTATGGGTGATCGTGGCGCGGCAAACGAGCCACCAACCGAGTCTGATATTGCTCGAATGGCGCAGATCGTTGAAGAGGGTTTAACAGCGGGCGCGTTAGGGTTCTCAACATCGCGCACCGTTCTTCACAAGTCGATCGACGGAGAGTTAGTGCCGGGGACAACCGCCACACCTGAAGAGTTAATGGGCATAGGAAAAGGGATGAAGCGGGCAGGACATGGCGTCTTCGAAATGGCGAGCGATCTGTTGCCCGAGTGGAATGAGTTTGAGTGGATGGGTGATCTGAGTCGAGAGTCAGGAGTACCTGTCACGTTCGCAGCCTTGCAGTCACCGATAAAAGCGATGAACTTTGACGATCAACTGGCACAGATGCGCGAGCAAAATGCCAAAGGTGCCAATATTCTCGCTCAAATTTCCATGCGAGGCACAGGCCTAGTTCTCGGTTGGCGGACCACGTTTAACCCTTTTTCCTTTAAACCCAGTTGGGCAGAAGCCGCAGATCTCGGCGAATCCGCACAACTCGAGAAGCTACTGGACCCTGACTTCAAGGCAAAGCTCATAGCGGAAGACTCTATTTTCCCCGATAGTGAGCTACAGTTACTGGGCCAACTCATGGCCAACGCCTTTGACATGCAATATGCGCTAACCGAAGGATTCAATTACGAGCCCACGGAACAACAATCCATTGCCCATCTCGCGGCTGGCGCCGGCGTATCGGGTGCTGAGTATGCCTACGATTTAATGACGGGCCAAAATGGAACGGGATTTATCTATTTTCCATTGCTTAACTACGCCGATGGTAACTTGAATTTTCTCGAGCCCGTCTTGCAATCTGATGACTGCATCAACTCATTGTCAGATGGTGGTGCCCACTGCGGCACGATTTGCGATGCAGCGTCGCCTACCTTCATGCTGCAGCATTGGGTGCGAGATCGTGATGGATTTCGTATCACTCTAAGCGAGGCGATAAAGCGCCAATGTGCCGATACGGCTCGCGTTTACGGACTCGAGGATCGGGGTATTCTTGCACCGGGATACCTCGCTGATATTAATATTATCGAACTCGATAAGATCGGTATGAGTCAGCCATGGGTCGCTCGTGACCTACCCGCAGGCGGCAAGCGATTGCTCCAATCTGCGACGGGATATCGCGCCACCTTCAAATCAGGCGTCCAAACATTCAATGGCGGACGCTTTCTAGGCACAACACCAGGAGGCTTAATCAGAGGACCTCAGGACGCGCCGGAGTCAGCCGCGCTCAAAGTCGCCAGTTAATTTGACTGCGGGCGCCACGATCTGCATGGCCAGTCCTCGCGCATCGTGAAAGGCATTATCAGGAATGGCGATTCGCTCACTCGGTGGTCTCTCCGCGGTTAGGAGGCACACTAGAGCATCAATACAATCGTCTGCCAAAAGGGCCCTCCGCGGATACATCTCCAGCGCTGTGGCGAGGCATCCGTCGACATCACCCACCTCGCGAAGAAGATCGATGCGCTGCTGCCGTCCAAGATCCGTTTTTTTTGACTCTTCCAAAGGGAGCCCCCCGTTCAACGACGCAAAGGCCACCTCTGGATGGCATTCACTCCACCGCCCCTGCCGATGCTCATTGATCAACCAGTCGTCCACCTCCCTTATTTTGGGAAACAAGTAAAAAGACTGCTTACTCAAGCCTTTTCCAGTCAGTTCGCGTGACGCTGCATTTGCTTCCGCATAGTCCCCTATGCGTGTGATGGGTCTCGGTGGTACGCCAAAAACACTGGTTGATCGATAAGGACTGAGACAGCGTCGAGCAAGCACATCGCACTGTCTTACGCTGTCAGCGACATGCAGCCCGATAGGCATATCAATCATAACCGACGCATCACTCGCTAATCGCTCATTCAAAGCAGCCAGGGATGTAAATAACCTGAGTGCAACACACCCCTCATGTCTGTACGCGACAATCCATCCGGCTCTGCAGCCATCAATCCCGACAGCGGGCAGTACACTATTGTTCACATCCGAGCACCTACCACCCGAGCACCTACCATCCGAGCA